>Ga0209048_10000556_pt1 | contig 39612 bp, 32 predicted proteins | sample FrelakmetCRP12CR_FD_187146 | JGI IMG/M metagenome (GOLD analysis project Ga0209048, IMG submission 187146) | Freshwater lake sediment microbial communities from the University of Notre Dame, USA, for methane emissions studies - CRP12 CR (SPAdes)... | ecosystem: Environmental > Aquatic >...
GGCGACCAGGCCGAGACCGGCGACCAGGCCGAGACCGGCGACCAGGCCGAGACGGGCGACCAGGCCGAGACCGGCGACCAGGCCGAGACCGGCAGTGAGCCCGACCCGCTGCCGAGCTGGAGGCCGGGTGACACGAAGGACGCGATCGTCGACTTCGTCCGGGCGGTCACGGACCGGGCGTCGCGGCAGTTCGTCCCCGCACCCGACCGGGTCGCCGCATTCGACAACGACGGCACGCTCTGGTGCGAGCAGCCGATGTACGTGCAGCTGGCCTTCACGATCCTGCGCATGCGCGAGGTCGCGGCAGGGCGACCCGAGCTCTCCCAGCGGGAGCCCTACCGGAGCGTCCTGTCGGGCGACCTCGGCGTGCTGCGGGCGATGGTCCCCGACGACCTCGCAGGGCTCGAGCGGGTGGTCATCGAGACCCACGCAGGAATGTCACAGCGGGAGTTCCAACAGCTGGCCGTGGCCTTCTTCGCGGAGGCGTCGCACCCCCGCTTCGGCGTGCCCTACACGCGCACCATCTACGAGCCGATGCGTCAGCTCCTCGGCTACCTGCGCGCCAACGGCTTCAAGGTCTTCATCATGTCGAGCGGCGGGATGAGCTTCGTGCGGGTCATCTCCGAGGGCATCTTCGGCATCCCACGGGAGAACGTGATCGGCGGCAGCGTCTCGTTCGAGTTGGGTGCTGGCCCGTCCGGCCTCGAGCTGCGGCGGCAGGAGACCCTTTTCGATCCGCTTCCCGAGGGCCCCGGCAAGCCGGTCCACATGGAGCTGCACATCGGTCGACGGCCGATCCTGGCGGCCGGCAACTCGGACGGTGATATCGAGATGCTGCTGATGTCCGAGGACAGCGGCTGGCCCAACCTCCAGCTGCTGGTGCACCACGACGACGCCGAGCGCGAGTACGCCTACGACGTCGGCGCCGAACGGGCCCTCGACCTCGCCGCCGAGCGAGGCTGGCACGTCGTGTCGATGAAGGAGGACTTCGAGCGCGTCTTCCCGCCCGGAGCCGGGCTGGGCTGACCACAGGCCGGTCCCGCCCGGAGCCGGGCCGCGCTGACCACAGGCCGGGCTGCGCTGACGATCGACGCTGTCGGGGCCGGCGGCGTGCTACAAGGGACGGGAGGGGGTGCGCGATGGACCTGCACGGCGCTGGCCGACTGCCCGATCCCGATCCCAGGGCCCGTCGGTTCACGGTCATCTCGGTGGACGACCACCTGATCGAGCCCCCCGACCTCTTCGACGGTCGGGTGCCCGCACACTTGGCCGACGATGCCCCCCGGGTCGTCGAGCTCGACGACGGCAATCAGGCGTGGGCCTATGAGGGGAGCCTGTACCCCAACGTGGGGCTCAACGCCGTCGTCGGCCGGCCCAGGGACCAGTGGAGCATGGATCCCGCCCGCTTCGACGAGATGCGCCGGGGCTGCTGGGACATCCACGCCCGGATCGCCGACATGGACATCGCGGGGATCTGGGCCTCGCTGTGCTTCCCGTCCCTGATCGCCGGGTTCGCCGGCTGGGTCTTCTCGCGGAGTCAGGACCAGGAGCTCGGCCAGGCCTGCGTCCGGGCGTGGAACGACTGGCATGCCGACGTGTGGGCCGGCACCTACCCGGAGCGGATCATCCCGCTCGGCATCACGTGGCTCAACGACCCGACCCTGGCTGCCGCGGAGGTCCGGCGCAACGCCGCCCGGGGATTCAAGGCCCTGAGCTTCCCCGAGAACCCGTCCAACCTCGCGCTCCCGTCGGTCCACACCGACCACTGGGACCCGCTGCTCGCGGCCTGCGAGGAGACCGGGACGGTCGTCTGTCTCCACACCGGCTCGGCCGCCTGGTCGGCCGCTCAGTCACCCGGGGCCCCGCTCGAGCTCCACACGACGCTCTTCCCCGTCAACGGGGTCGCGACCGCCGCCGACTGGCTCTGGGCCCGGATCCCTCTGCGGTTCCCCCGCCTGGCCATCGCCGTGTCCGAGGGGGGCATCGGCTGGGTGCCCATGCTCCTCGACCGGCTCGACTACGTCATGACGCACTCCGCGACGGGCGGTGCCGGGGTGTGGGACGGCGACCTCACGCCCAGCGAGGCGCTGCAGCGCAACTTCTGGTTCTGCACCATCGACGATCCGTCGACCCTCGGCGCCCGGGAGCGGATCGGGGTCGACCACATCATGGTCGAGGTGGACTACCCGCACGCCGACTCGAGCTGGCCCGACACCCAGGATCTGCTCGCCCAGCGGCTGGCGGGATTTCCGGGCGACCACGTTCGGAAGCTGACCCACGAGAACGCCGCCCGGCTCTTCCACCACCCGCTGCCCCCGCCGGGGTGGGTGGACGGCGGCACGACCCAGCCGGCCGCCCGATGAGCGCGTGCGGACCGCCCCGGCCGACCCTCAGCGCGCGTCGCGCGCCAGGCGAAGGCCCGTGAACGGCCAACGGGCTGCCGGCGGGAAGAAGTTGCGGTAGGTGCGCCGGGCGTGACCCGGGGGCGTCGCGCAGCAGCTGCCCCGCAGGGCCTGCTGGTTGACCATGAACTTGCCGTTGTACTCACCGACCGCCCCGGGCGCGGGACGGAAGCCGGGATAGGGCGCGTAGGGGCTCGCCGTCCACTGCCAGACCTGGCCGAACCACTGCTCGGCGTGGGGGGAGCGCGACGCGGGGACGGGATGGGGGAACTGCGGAACGTCGGGCTCCGACACGTCGGGCTCGGGCGCCACGGTCTCCCACTCCGCCTCGGCTGGCAGCCGGCAGCCCACCCAGCGGGCATAGGCATCGGCCTCGTACCAGCTCACGTGTGTGACCGGCTCGGCAGGGTCGACAGGCCGGAGGCCGCCGAGGGTGAAGACGAGCCAGACGCCCTCCCCGCGCTCCCAGTACATCGGGGCGTCCCACCCCTCCGTCGTGCGCGTGGCCCAGCCGTCCGACATCCACAGGTCGGGTCGTCCGTATCCCCCGTCCTCGAGGAACGCCAGCCAGTCGCCGCAGGTCACGAGGCTCGCCGACACGTCGAAGGGCTCGAGCCACACGCGATGGCGCGGCCGCTCGTTGTCGAAGGCGAAGCCGCCCCGGGCGCCGTCGCCGACCTCGACGACCCCGCCCGGGTGGAAGCGCCACGATCCGCCGCCTGGGCACCGGGGCCCTGCCGTCGCACCCCTCGGACCGCTCGCACCGGTCGCACCGGCCGCGGCCGCCCCCCCCGACGCCGCCGCCACCACCGGCACCGGCAGGTAGGCCGGTCGCAGCGGGTTGACGGACAGGACGTGCTTGATGTCCATGAGCAGGAGCTCCTGATGCTGTTGCTCATGGTGGAGCCCCAGCTCGGTCAGGGCCGCCACGCGGTCATCGAGCCGACAGCCGAGGAGCTCGACCATCGCGCCGTCGACCGCTCGGCGGTAGGTCCCCACCTCGGCGGCACCGGGGCGGCTCACCAGGCCACGCTGAGGCCGCGGGTGGCGGGGGCCGACGGCCTCGTAGTAGGAGTTGAACAGCTGCCGGTAGTGCTCGTCGTAGGGTCGGTAGCCGGCTGCGAACGGCTCGAGGACGAACGTCTCGAAGAACCACGTCGTGTGGGCCCGATGCCACTTGGTCGGGCTGACGTCGGGCATGGACTGGACGGTCTGGTCCTCGGGGCTGAGCGGCGCAGCGAGCGCCTCCGTGCGGGACCGGACCTGGCGATAGCGGTCGATCGTCATCGGACGGCCAGCGAGAGGGCGAAGTCTCCCGCCCGGTCGGTCCACGACGCGACCACCTGGAGGCCGGCGGCGGCGAGCTCGCCCCTCACCTGCTCGGTCGTGAACTTCGCGCTGATCTCGGTGCGCATCTCCTCGCCCTCCTCGAATGAGGCGACGATGCCGAGCGCGGGTACCGGGACCTTCTGGGCCACGCGGGACCGGAGCCGCATCTCGATCCAGCTGTTCTCCTCGTCGAAGCAGGCCACATGGTCGAACAGTCCGGGATCGAACGTCGCCCCGAGCTCGCGGTTCAACACGCTGAGGATGTTGCGGTTGAAGGCCGCCGTGACGCCGGCGCTGTCGTCGTACGCCGCGACGAGCCTCCTGCGGTCCTTCACCAGGTCGGTGCCGAGTACGAACATGTCGCCGGGGGCCATGCTCGTCGCCAGTCCCGACAGGAGACGGCTGCGGCGGACCGGCGCCAGGTTCCCGATGGTCCCGCCGAGGAGGGCGATCAGGCGGCGGCCGCCGCCCGGGAGGTACGCGAGGTGGGTCTCGAAGTCCCCCACGACCGGCTCCACGACGACCGGGGCGTACGCCGCCGCGATGGATTCGGCGGCGGCCTGGAGGGTCGACTCGGCCACGTCGAAGGGCACGAAGCGGCGCAGGGCGCCGCGGCCGACGAGGGCGTCGAGCAGCAACCGCGTCTTGTCGGACGTCCCCGACCCGAGCTCGATCAGCGTGTCGGCGTCGGCCGCGGCGGCGATGTCCTCCGCGTGGGCCTCGAGGATCGAGCGCTCGGCCCGGGTCGGGTAGTACTCGGGAAGCCGCGTGATCTCGTCGAACAGCTCGCACCCGCGCTCGTCATAGAGCCACTTCGGGGGCAGCTCCTTCGGCCGTGCGGTGAGGCCGGCGCGGACGTCGCCCCGCAGGGTGGCGGCCAGGTCGTCAGGGCCGAGGTGGACCCTCAGCCGGACAGGGGCAGGGCTCACCGGGATCCCGGCGTCCATGACCCCGGACACGTGGGAGCCGGCCGGTCGGTCACCCCGTCCCCCGGCCGCGAGCCCGTCCCCGATCCCACCCTTCCCCAAGGTGTAGGCCTCGCCTGATCATCCATCCCACCGCCTCGTCGCTCAAGCGGCATCGTAGGCGGGCCTGTCGCCTACGGTCACATGGCCCGGGATGGGAGGGAGACCGTCGCTCGACCGGACGGCCCCGCCGCTAGACGCCAACCGTCGTGGCCGCGCCCGGTGACGACACCGGGATGGGCTGCCACCGCCCGGCCAGGCGCTCCGCGACGGCCGGCATGGTGGTGTACTCCATCTCGTCGAGGTCGAGGCGGTGCGGCTCGAACGGGCCGTGACGGCGGAAGTAGTCCATCGCCTCGTTCGCCATCTGACGCGACCGGTCGAACGCCGGGTCGTCGAACATGTCGCGGGGACCGATCAGCCGGCCCTCGTGGACCTGGAAGCCCAGGCACACCACCCGGGGCGGGCCGTCGAACCGGCTGGGGTGGGCGTCACCCACGGCGACCGCCATCAGCGGCGCGTGGTGCGAGCCGCGCATGCAACCGGCCACCGCGTGCGGGAAGGTGAACGGCTCGACCACCTCGCCCACGGCCGGCAGCCCGGACTGGGCCCGGACGATCATGACCGGGTCGTCCTTCCCCACGTACCGCCCGGCCATCAGGGCCAGCCGCTGGGTGCTCGTCGCGGCGGCGACCTCACCGAGGGTCTTGGACATCACCCGGTGGACGACGTAACGGGCGGGCGACCCGATGTACAGCAGCAGGTCGTGGATCTCGGCCGGGCAGTCGAACACGACCTGCTTCTCCTCGAACAGGTCGAAGACCTCGAAGAGGAACCCGTCGTGCATCTTGGGGTCGATCACCAGCCCGGCGGTGTTGAACGGATCAGCGAAGATCCGGTAGAGCGGAAGGTTCCACGCACCGGGCTCCGTCTTGTCGGCCAGGAAGCACAGGACGGGCTCGGACGGCCGTTCCTCGAACTCGAGCTCGGCGTAGCCCGGGCCCATGCCCCGGAGGTTCCCGGAGAAGGCGTCCGACAAGATGTCCTGCCCGGCGCCGTAGAGCCCGAGGTCCTTGGCGATCCCGGTCGTCGACGAGAACACGTCCCATGCGAAGCGGTGCACGGGCGGCGCGTCCGCGCCGTGGGTGTGGGTCATGATCAGCGACAGGTCGTCCCCGCACGTGGCCACCTGGCCGTCGATGAGCAGGTCGCCCCGCACCCGGTCCAGCGCCCGGGTCGCCTCCTCCACCATGGCCGGGTGAACCGCCGTGTGGCCCACGAAGCCACCCGTGTCCGCCTTGATGATGCTCAGCGTCAGCATGGGACCCCCTCTCGGGTCGATACCGCCCCACCATCGTCCTCCCGGTGGCGCCGCGACGGTAGAGGCGAACGTCCCTCACGCCCGGCGAACGTTCGTCCGACCCGGCAGGTTCCGACCTTCGGCCCTGGCGGCAACCTGCCCGACTCGCCTAGGCATGGCAAGGTGACGTCGATGGCGTGAAGGAGCGCGACGTGGCCTGGCCGCCGATCCACAAGTCACCGGTTCCGGGCGCCCCGGCGCCCAACCTGGCCGACTACGACGAGGCCCGGGCCCGGTTCTCGTGGGAGGACGCCCGTCGGGCGCTGACCGGGCTTCCCGGGGGGCGGGGCCTCAACATCGCCCACGAGGCGGTCGACCGCCACGCCTCGGGGCCGCTCGGGACGAGGACGGCACTGCGGTTCGTGGACCGGGGCCTCGAGCTCCATGACGTGAGCTACACCGCGCTGCGGGACCAGACCGCCCGCTTCGCCAACGCGCTCGCCGGGCTCGGGGTGGGCCGGGCCGACCGGGTGTTCGTTCTCACCGGACGCATCCCGGAGCTCTATGTGGCCGCCCTCGGCGCGCTGAAGAACGGCAGCGTCTTCTGCCCGCTGTTCTCGGCGTTCGGCCCCGAGCCGATCCGCCAGCGGCTGACCATCGGCGACGGGAGGGTCCTGGTCACGACCGAGGCCCTGCACCGGCGCAAGGTCGCTGCGCTGGTCGACTCGCTCCCGGGGCTCGAGCACGTGATCGTGGTCGGGCGCGACGCCGAGGCGCCCCCGCCCCCCGGAACCCACGGCTTCCACCGCCTGCTCGCCGACGCCGACGCCCGCTTCGAGATCCCGCCCACCGATCCGGAGGACATGGCGCTCCTGCACTTCACGAGCGGCACGACCGGAATGCCCAAGGGAGCCGTCCACGTCCACCAGGCGGTCGTGGCCCACCACGCGACCGGCCGCACGGCCCTGGACCTGCACCCCGGGGACGTGTTCTGGTGCACCGCCGACCCGGGATGGGTCACCGGGACGTCCTACGGGATCATCGCCCCCTTGACGCACGGGGTGACGAGCATCGTGGACGAGGCGGAGTTCGACGCCGAGCGGTGGTACCGGATCCTGGAGTCGCAGCGGGTGACCGTCTGGTACACCGCACCGACCGCCGTCCGGATGCTCATGCGGGCCGGCGCCGAGGTCGCCAAGCGGTTCGACCTGAGCTCGCTGCGCCTCGTCGCCAGCGTCGGCGAGCCGCTCAACCCGGAAGCCGTGGTGTGGGGGCAGGAGGCGCTCGGCCTCCCCATCCACGACAACTGGTGGCAGACCGAGACCGGCGGGATCATGATCGCGAACTACCGCGCGATGGACATCCGGCCGGGGTCGATGGGGCGCCCGCTTCCAGGCATCGAGGCCGGCCTGTTGGCCCGGGGTCCCGACGGCCGGGCCCTGGTGCGCGACGGTGCGGTGACGGTCGTCGAGGAGCCCGGCGTCGAGGGGGAGCTCGTGCTGCGCCCGGGATGGCCGTCGATGTTCCGTGGCTACCTCCACGAGGAGGAGCGCTACCGGGCCTGCTTCGCCGGCGGCTGGTACCTCACCGGCGATGTCGCCCGGCGCGACGCCGAGGGGTACTACTGGTTCATGGGGAGGGCCGACGACGTCATCAAGTCGTCCGGCCACCTCATCGGGCCCTTCGAGGTCGAGAGCGCGCTGATGGAGCACCCGGCGGTCGTCGAGGCCGGGGTGATCGGACTGCCGGATCCGGTCGCCGGCGAGACGGTGAAGGCGTTCGTCACGATCCGGGACGGCTACGAGCCGGGCGACGAGCTGCGCCTCGAGCTGCTCGGTTGGGCCCGCAGCCGGCTCGGTCCGGCCGTGGCCCCCCGGGAGATCGCCTTCGACCAGCACCTGCCGAAGACGAGCAGTGGCAAGATCCTGCGCCGCCTGCTGAAGGCCCGCGAGCTCGGCCTCCCCGAAGGCGACCTCTCGACGCTGGAGCGGCCATGACCGAGCCTCTGGCCGCCGCGGCCGCTCCGGGCCCCGGCGATCCCCGCCGGGACCACGGCCTTCACCTCCTGCGGGAGATGATCCGGATCCGCCGCTTCGAGGAGGAGTGCGCCGAGCTCTACAGCTCGACGAAGATCCGGGGATTCGTCCACCTCTACATCGGCGAGGAGGCGGTGGCGGTCGGCGTCATGCAGGCCCTGACCCCCGACGACGCCATTGTCGCAACCTACCGGGAGCACGGCCACGCGCTGGCGAGAGGGGTCGGGGCAGAGCCGCTGATGGCGGAGATGTTCGGAAAGGTCGAGGGGTGCAGCAGGGGGCGGGGCGGGTCCATGCACATCTTCGACACGGCGACTCGCTTCTACGGGGGCAACGCCATCGTGGGTGGCGGCCTCCCGCTCGCCGTGGGCCTCGCCCTCGCCGACCACCTGCAGGGGAGATCACGCGTGACCGCCTGCTTCTTCGGAGAGGGGGCCGTGGCCGAGGGGGAGTTCCACGAGACGATGAACCTGGCTGCGCTCTGGCGGCTGCCGGTCCTGTTCTGCTGCGAGAACAACCTCTACGCCATGGGGACGGCGCTGGCGCGGTCGGAGTCGGAGACCGACCTCGCCCTCAAGGCGTCGAGCTACGAGATGCCGGCGTGGTCCGTCGACGGAATGGACGTGCTCGCGGTGGAACAGGCGGCGATGCGGGCCGCAGAGGCGGTCAGGGCCGGAGGTGGGCCCCACTTCCTCGAGTTGCGCACCTACCGCTTCCGGGCCCACTCCATGTACGACCCCGACCGCTACCGCGACAAGACCGAGATCGAGGCCTGGAAGCAGCGCGACCCCGTCTCGCACCTCGCCGAGCTCCTGCGCGCCGAGGGCCTGGTCGACCCGCACGACCTCGACATGATCGAGGCCGACGTCGCCGAGGAGATCCGAAGGGCCGTCGCCTTCGCCGAGTCCGGCACCCTGGAGCCGCTCGAGGACCTCACCCGCTTCGTGTGCAGCGAGAGGCCCGCCGATGGCTGAACGCGCCGGGCAGACGACCTACCGTGAGGCGGTGCGCGCCGCGCTGCGGGACGCGTTGACCCGCGACGACCGCGTCTTCCTCATGGGCGAGGACGTCGGGCGCTACGGCGGGTGCTTCGCCGTGAGCCTCGGCCTGCTCGAGGAGTTCGGGCCGGAGCGGATCCGCGACACCCCGCTCTCGGAGTCGGCCTTCGTGGGCGCCGGCGTCGGAGCCGCCCTCGGGGGGATGCGGCCCATCGTCGAGATCATGACCGTCAACTTCAGCCTGCTGGCGCTCGACCAGATCATGAACAACGCCGCCACCATCCTCCACATGTCGGGTGGTCAGTTCAGCGTCCCGCTCGTCATCCGCATGGCCACCGGCGCCGGCCGGCAGGTCGCGGCCCAGCACTCGCACAGCCTCGAAGGGTGGTACGCCCACATCCCCGGCCTCCGGGTCGTGACCCCGGCGACGATCGCGGACGCGCGCGGCATGCTGTGGCCGGCGCTCGAGGATCCCGACCCGGTGCTGATCTTCGAGCACAGCGGCCTCTACAACGCCGAAGGGGACCTCGATCCCGACGCCGGCCCCGTGGACCTCGACCACGCCGCGGTCCGCCGGCCGGGGACGGACGTGTCGGTCCTCACCTACGGCGGCTCGCTCCCGAAGGCCCTCGAGGCAGCCGACGAGCTCAGCCGGGAGGGCGTCGAGGCGGAGGTCGTCGACCTTCGCACCCTCCGGCCCCTCGACGACTCGACGATCCTCGAGTCGGTGGCGCGCACGCACCGCGCGGTGATCGTGGACGAGGGCTGGCGGAGCGGTGGGATCTCAGCCGAGATCGCGGCCCGCATCACGGAGCACGCCTTCTACGAGCTCGATGCTCCGGTGCAGCGCGTGTGCACCGCCGAGATCCCGATCCCCTACCCCAAGCACCTCGAGGATGCCGCGCTCCCACAGGTGCCGGCCATCGTCTCGGCCGTGATGCGCTCGGTGGGTTGAGGTGGGCGAGTTCCGCATGCCCTCGCTCGGCGCCGACATGGAGCGGGGCACCATCGTCGAGTGGCGGGTCAAGCCCGGCGACGAGGTGCGCCGTGGCGACATCGTGGCGGTGGTCGAGACGGAGAAATCCGACCTCGAGATCGAGACCTTCGAGGCCGGGACGATCGAGAGGCTCGTGGTCCCCGAGGGCAGCGAGGTGGTCGTCGGGACGGTGCTGGCCCTGATCCACCCGTCGGAGGCGGGCGGGGCCCCGTCCGGGCCCTCGCCTCGGGCCACGGCGCCCGAGCTGAAGGTGGCGTCGGTGACGGGGCCTGCGGCGCCACCCGGGCCAAAGGCCGTCACGCCGCCCGCCGCCACGGCGGCCGAGGCCCTCCATCTGTACTCCCCGGTCGTCCGCCACCTGGCCGAGACCCTCGGCGTCGATCTGGGCACCATGCGCGGCACGGGACCCGGCGGAACCATCACCCGCTCGGACGTCGAGAACGCGGTGGCCGCGCCCACCGGCCCGGTGGGTACCGGCGCCGGCGGCAGGCGCCCGCTCGCCTCCCCGAGGGCGCAACGACTGGCCCGAGAGCACGCCATCGACCTCGGCTCGCTCCTCGGGACGGGGGCGGGCGGGGCGATCACCGGCGACGACGTCCAACGGGCGACGGCCGCCCGGCAGGCGACCGAGCCCTCGCCGCCCGGCGCTGCGTCAGCTCCCTCGGCGCCCCCGCCAGCGACGGCCATCCCCGCCCCCACCGCGGCGGCGGGGGCGTCCCCGGCCGGACGTCGGGTGGCGGGCGACCGGCAGGCCTCGCTGCGGGCGGCGGTCGCCAATCTCATGGCCCGCTCGAAGCGCGAGATCCCCCACTACTACCTCAGCGCCACCGTCGACCTGCAGGCCGCGACGGCCTGGGCGGAGGAGCAGAACGCCGGGCGACCGGTCACCGCCCGCCTCCTCCCCGCCGTCCTCCTGCTCAAGGCCACGGCGCTCGCCGCCGCCCAGGTGACCGAGATGAACGGGTACTGGGTGAACGGGGGCTTCGAGCCCCACGCCGAGGTCCATCTCGGCGTCGCCGTCTCACTGCGCGGGGGTGGACTGCTCGCGCCGGCCATCCGCGACGCCGACCGGCTCGGCCTCGACGAGTTGATGGAGCGGCTCCGGGACGTCGTGTCCCGTGCCCGGGCGGGGTCGCTCCGCAGCTCGGAGATGTCGGATCCCACGATCACCGTGACCAACCTCGGCGACCAGGGTGTCGACTCGGTGTATGGCGTCGTGTACCCGCCCCAGGTGGCCCTGGTGGGCTTCGGACGGATCTCGGAGCGCCCCTGCGCCGTCGACGGTCTGCTCGGCGTCCGCCCCCTCGTCACCGCAACCCTGGCCGCCGACCACCGTGCCAGCGACGGCCATCGCGGGGCACGCTTCCTCTCGACCATCGACCGGCTGCTCCAGGAGCCCCAACGCCTATGACACGCGACGACGCCACCGCCCTCCTCGCCAGCTCCCTCCACGAGATCGCCCCCGAGGTCGACCTCGGTGGCGTCGACGCCGACGCTCCGATCCAGGAGGAGCTCGACATCGACTCCATGGACTTCCTCAACCTCGTCACGGCGATCCACACCCGCACGGGGGTCGACATCCCCGAGCGGGACTACCCGAGGCTGGCCACCGTGAACGCCTTCGTCGACTACCTGGCGGCGGTCCTGGCCTGAGGCGGGGGCGGCGGCGGCTGGTGGCCCGGCCCGGCTCACCCGGTCGCAGGCGGACCGGCGGACGCCGCCAGGCGATCCAGGACGGCGAGGAGCCCGTCATCGGCGATGTGCGGGTCGAGCACCAGCGCGCCGCACGCGACCGGCCCGTCCCGGGCGCCGCGGTGCTCGACGGCCACCCGGGCGCCGGGATGCAGCCGCCGGTGGGCCGCCAGCACGGCATCGGCCCGTGCGTCCCCCTCCCGGAGCCCGAAGACGATGACGTCGGCGTCGGACGCGAGGGGGCACGGCTGCCCGTCGAGGGCGGGGCAGTGGGCGCCCGGGCCGGCATGCGGGCCCGGGCACACCAGCACCGCCATCCCGTGGGCGCGGGCCGCACCCTCGGCGTGCCAGCGGCCTCCGGGGGCCTCCACCAGGACGCGCGGGCGGTCGTGGGGGCCCGACCAGGTCGGCATGGGTGTCGCCGTCCCGATCGTGACCCGGACGACCGAGTGGTCGGCGTGGTCCACGGTCGCGTAGCCACGTCGCCGGACGAGGGCGAGCATGCGGTTGTTCTCGACCAGGACCTCGGCCTCGAGGTTCGGCACCCCGCGGGCGGCGGCCGCCTCGAGGAGGGCATCGAGCAGGTAGGGACCGAGCCATCCCCGCCAGTCCGGTGACACGGTGAGGGAGAGCTCGCCGTCCCCGCTGTCGAGCAGGGTGTAGTCGGCCTCCCCGACGATCCGCTCGACCGGGTCGTCCACCACGGCGACGAGGGTGCACCCGCCGGTGGGCGTGGGGTCGGCCAGGCGCTCGAAGAAGGAGCGGGGCGGGTGGTAGACGGAGAAGAAGCGCAGGTGCAGATCGTCGACCGACAACCCGCCGTAGAGGGCCGTCAGCGGGTCCACGTCGGCCGGCCTCGAGGGCCGGACCGCGAGGATCCGTCCGTCCGGCAGCTCGACGCGCCGAGAGCCCGGCCCCCCCGCCTCCCCGGGCTGGGCCCGCGCGCCGCTCACGCCCACATCCTGAAGCGGGCGTGCCCGCCTGTCCAGGGGCGACGGTCCCACCGCCCGTCCCGTGGCAACGGCCCGTCGCGGCACCCGGCTCGCTACCCTGCGAGCCGGAGCCCGTCCGACAGGGCCGGAGGAGGCGTCGTGGAGCTGCACTCGGTCGCGCTGCACAACCCCGACGGACTGAACGTCATCCTCGGGCAGTCGCACTTCATCAAGACGGTCGAGGACCTGCACGAGGTGCTCGCCGCATCGTCACCCCATCTGCGCTTCGGGCTGGCCTTCTGCGAGGCGTCGGGCCCACGGCTCGTGCGCCGGTCCGGGAACGACGACGGTCTCGTGGGCCTGGCCGTGCACAACGCCCTGGCCATCGGGGCCGGCCACGCGTTCGTCGTCTTCCTCCGGGAGGGCTTCCCGGTCAGCGTGTTGAATCAGATCAAGGCCGTCCCCGAGGTCTGCGGGGTGTACTGCGCGACCGCGAACCCGGTCGAGGTCGTGGTCGCCGAGACCGGGCTCGGCCGCGGCATCCTCGGCGTGATCGACGGGAGCCCACCGCTGGGCGTGGAGACAACAGCCGACGAGGCCGAGCGAAAGGACCTCCTCCGGGCGATCGGCTACAAGCTCTGAGCACTCTTCGGGGTCCGCAACCTGGCCGCCGTGGCCGTCCTGGCGTGGCTCACCGTCGAGGGCTTCGTGTCGCTGTGGTGCGCATGGGGCGCCGTCACCAGCCTGCTCATCGCCGCCCACCTCCGGGCCGTCGAGATCCGGCTCTCGCCGCCGGCGACCGAGACCGCGGCCTGACGCCCCGGCGGACCTTCACGCGACGACGCCGGCGCGCCGCAGCTCGGCCGTTCGGTCAGCGAGGCCGAGGGCGGCCAGGATCTCGTCGGTGTGCTGCCCGAGCACCGGCGCCGGCGAGCCCAGACCGGCCGGCGTGGCGCCGAAGCGGGCCGGATGACGCGGCAGGCGGACCCGTCCAGCCTGGGGGTGTTCGGTGTCGACCAGCAGCCCGACCGCCCGGGCGTGCGGGTCGTCGGCGAGCGCCGACGGGGGCACGACCACGCCGCAGGGCACCCGCTCGGTCTCGAACCGGGCCATCGCCTCCGCCGTGGTCATGGCGGCGGCCCGCTCGTAGCAGCGGGCGACGATCTGGGAGGTCAGCCCACGGTGGCGGACCCGTTCGGCGATGGTCGCCACCCGCGGGTCGTCGGCGCCGTCCACGCCCATGGCCCGGCACATGCCGGCGAAATCGGCGTCGGAAGTCGGCGTGGCGACGCCCCACCCGTCCTTGAAGCGCAAGGGCCGGAAGGTCGACACGAAGCTCGAGGGCTGGCTCCCGTCGGCGTCGAGCAGGACCTCGTTGCCGGCGGCGTCGGCCCAGAGGAACGACACGACGGCGTCGAGCATGGGCACCTGCACGTGCTGCCCGCCACCGCCCCGCTCGCGGGCCAGCAGGGCGGCGGTGACGGCCTGGGCCGCGGTGAGGGCGGCGATCTTGTCGGCGGCCGTCTGGCGGAGGAACACCGGCTCACCCGTCCCCGGATCGGCCTGGCTCGAAGCCAGACCCCCGTAGGCCTGGATGACCGTGTCGTAGGCCCCCTTGTCCGCGTAGGGACCGTCGGGCCCGAACCCGGAGACCGAGACGTAGACGAGATTCTCGTTCCCGACCCGCAGGTCGTCGTAGCCGAGGCCGAGGCGGTCCATCACGCCCGGCCGGAAGTTCTGCAGGACCACGTCCGCGTCGCGGGCCAGCCGCCGCACGATGTCCCGGCCGGCGTCCGTGCCGATGTCGACGGCGATCGACCGCTTGCCACGGTTGCAGGCGATGAACAGCGCGCTCATCGCGTGGTGGGACACGCCGATCCACCGGCCGATGTCCCCGATGCCCGGCCGCTCGACCTTGATGACGTCGGCGCCCTGGTCGGCCAGGAGCGCCGAGGCGTAGGGGCCGGCCAGGGCGATGCTGATGTCCACCACCCGGATGCCGTGGAGCGGACCCCGGTCGCTCATGGCACGAAGCCAGGGGCGCTGCGGGCTCGGCCGCCGGGACCGCTGTAGGCCAGCCCGTAGCCGGGCTCGTGCTCGAAGAACGGGGCTCGGATCGAGCTCCGGGTGGCAGCCCACGCGTCGATCAGGCGGTCCTCGGCCGGGTAGTCGAACGGGTCGGTGAGCACGACCTCCTCGGTCCCCCCGGGCTCGGGTCGGTGCTCGGCCAGCCACCAGGCGGTGCGGGCCAGCGCGGCCCGGGCAGGGACGGCGTCCCGGTAGCCGAGGTCCCGGCGGAGCCGGGTCAGGTCGAGCACCCGGTGGGCGGGCAGGGGCATGGCGAGGAGCGGGCGGGCCGGGAGGGCGAGGTCGTAGGGCATGGAGACGATCTCGAACCGGTGGCCCAGGGCCTCGGCGACCAGCTCCACGACCTGGCGGATGGACAGCACCTCGGTGTCACCCACGTTGAACACCTTGCCGGCCGCCGACGTCGGGTCGTCCACCGCGAGGAGGACGGCGTGGGCCAGGTTCTCCGTGTAGCCGTGGTGGTGGAGGGTCAGGCCGTCGTCGGGCACCACGATGCGCGTGCGGCCGTCGAGCACGCGCCGCACGATGCACCACTCGCGAGGAGCGAGCTGGTGGGGCCCGTACACGTACGGGTACCGGAAGTGCACCGCGTCCGGGTGGTCGGCGAACACCGCCTCCTCGGTACGGGCGATCCGGTACCCCTTCTCGTCCTCGGAGGGATTGGCGACCGTCGGGGCGTCCTCGCCCACCGGGACCGGCAGGCCGGGGGGGTCGAGCAGCCACGGGTTCATCCAGCCGCGGTAGACGGGGACGCCGCCGACGGAGACGAGACGGCCGGTGCGCCCCCGGGCCACGCGGGCGATCCGGCGGAGCCGTCCGTACATCGCGACGACGAGGTCGAAGGTGCGCGCCTCGAAGGCCAGGCGGAGCGACCCCTCGTCATAGGGGTCGTGGTGGAGGTGCTCCACGCCTGCCGGCGTCTCCTCGGTCTCGTGCCGGCCCCGATGGAGGATGGCCACGGCGTGGCCCCGCTCGACCAAGCCCCGGACGATCGGGATCCCGGTCGGGCCGGTGCCGCCGACGACGAGGACCCGCTCGCCCATCAGGCCGGGCCCGACAGCCCGGTCAGACCGGCGCCTCAGCCATGCGGATCACCGAGAACACCGCCCCTTCGGGATCGGCCACGACGGCGAACCTCCCCACCGGCAGGTCCATGACCGGCGCCAGCAGCGTGCCGCCCGCCTTCTGGACGGCCTCGACGGCGCGGTCGCAGTCTTCGACGGCGAAGTAGGCGAGCCAGTACGACGGCACCTCGGGCGGCACCGCGTCGGGCATCGCCATCATGCCGGCGACGCTGGTGTCCCCGATCCTGAACTCGGTGTAGGCCATCGGGCCCGTCTGGTCGGTCCTGTGGGTCCAGCCGAGCAGCTCCCCGTAGAACGCCGCGGCTGTGTCGGTGTCGCGGGTCTCGAGCTCGCTCCACACCCAGGCGCCGGGCTCGTTGACCAGGCCGGCGCCGATGTGGTCCCCCGGCTGCCAGAAGGAGATGACGGCCCCGGTGGGGTCTCGGACCACGCACATGCGGCCGGCGGTCATGACCTGCATCGGCTCCATGATCACGGCGCCGCCGAGCTGCGGGACCCGGGCGGCGAGGGCGTCGATGTCGGCCGTGCAGACATAGGTCGACCACGCGGCGGGCATGCCCGATCCGCGCTGCTCCGGGCCCATCTCCCCGAGGCCGGCGACCGCCCGGCCCCCCCTGCAGAACATGACGTAGATCCGGCGGCCCTGGTCGTCGAGCCGGTCCTCTGCCTCCCAGCCCAGCAGGTCACCGTAGAAGCGCCTGGCGGCGTCGGCGTCCCTGGCCATGAGGTCCACCCAGCACGGCGTTCCCGGCCCGTAGCTGTCCCGTTCCGCCATGGTCAGCCCCCCTTCTCCACGGGTGATGCGAGCCAGATGCTACTCCGGGCGGAGCGCCCCGAACCGGGGCGGAACGACCACGGCGCACCGCCCGCAGGGGCTGAAGTCGGGACCTTCGGCCCTTCCCGGCCCGGGTCCCCCCGCCCGATGCTTGCTGATGATGCGAGGATGCGCCTGTCTCAGCGCACCGGCGGAACCGGCCGAGTTGGGCGCATGAGCCGAGGGGGTCGGGCTGTGAGGGCACGGGAGATCATGACCACCGACGTGGTGACCGTCGCCGCGGACACGCCGTACAAGGGGGTCCTCCAGCGACTCCTGGAAGCCGACGTGAGCGGCGTGCCGGTCGTCGACGACGACCGGCGGCTGCTGGGCATCATCACCGAGGCCGACCTGGTGGCCAAGGAGGCCTATCCGGGCCACCGACGGCGGGCACTGGCCCTGCTCGCCGACATCGCCTCGGCCCGCGACCACCATTGGGTCGCGAAGAGCACGGGGTCGACCGCGGCCGAGATCATGACGACCAGGGTCGCGACCTGCGCACCGGACGAGGACGTCCACAGCGTGGCCCGGCGCATGCTGCGGGACGAGGTGAAGCGGGTCCCGGTCGTCGAGGAGGGCAGGGTGGTCGGGATCGTGTCGCGACAGGACCTGCTCGCGGTCTTCGACCGCCCCGACGAGGCGGTCGCCGCCGAGATCCACCGGCTGCTCGGGGACAGCCTGAGGATGCCCGAGAAGACCCACGTGCAGGCCGGCGTGCACGACGGCGTGGTGACCCTGACGGGCGACGTGCACTACCGATGGGACGTCGGGATCGTCGTCAGCCTGGTGACCAACGTCCGAGGCGTGATCGAGGTGGCCAACGAGCTCCGGTGGCGGGAGGAGAACCCCAAACCGCTGCCGCAGGGGCTCGCCTGAACCGGTCCCCGCTCACCGGGTGGGGTTGATCACCCGCACGGGTGCACCCCGGTCGAATGCGGCGATGTCCTCCACGATGTCGCGATAGAAGATCCGATAGCAGTCGTCGGTGACGTAGCCGATGTGGGGCGTCAGCACGGTGTTGGGGGCGCTGCGCAGCGGATGGTCGGCGGGCAGGGGCTCGACCTCGAACACGTCGAGGCCGGCGCCGGCGATCCAGCCCTCCGAGAGCGCCCGCACCAGGGCGACCTCGTCCACGATGGGCCCCCGCGACGTGTTGATCAGCACGGAGCCCGGCTTCATCGACCGCAGCTCGGCCTCCCCGACGAGGTGGCGGGTCCGGTCGCTCAGGACGAGGTGGATCGAGACCACGTCGGCCGTGGCGAACAGCTCGTCCTTGGTGACCAGCCTCGCACCGACGTCGGCGGCCCGCTCGGCCGTGAGGTTCTGGCTCCAGGCGATGGTCTGCATCCGGAAGGCGCGGGCCGCCTCGGCGACCAGCCTGCCGAGGTTGCCGAGGCCCACGACGCCGATCGTCCTGCCGGCGACGCCGACCCCCACGGTGTGCTGCCACCCGCCGGACCGGACGGCCGCATCCTCGGCCGGCACGTGGCGGAGCAGCGCGAGGATGAGGGCCCAGGTCAGCTCCGACGTCGGGGTGATCGCGCCGCTCGTCCCGCACACGGTGATCCCTGCGTCCGTGGCGGCGTCGACGTCGACCGCGGCGTTGCGCATGCCCGTCGTCACGATGAGGCGGAGTCCGGCGAGCCGCTCGATCACCCCCCGGGGCAGGGGCGTCCGCTCCCGCATGGCGACCACCACGTCGAACCCCGCCAGTGCGGCCACCAGCCGGTCCCCGTCGGCGATGTGCTCGGCGAAGGCGACCAGCTCCGTGCCCGGGGGGAGCGACCCCCAGTCGCCCAGGTCGGCGGCCACCTGCTGATAGTCGTCGAGGACGGCGATGCGCATCGGCGTCGACGAGGCCTCAGTAGGACTCGGGGTCGGCGACGACCTCGTCCGGCACCGGGTGACGGTAGAGCGTGGATGCGTTCTCCCACGTGATCTTGCGGACGTGCTCGGCCGGCAGGCCGCCCACCTCGGCATGGACCGCGGCCTGGGTGTCGGGCCAGGTGGAGTCGCAGTGCGGGTAGTCGCTCTCGAGCAGGACGTTGTCGGCGCCGATCCGGTCCAGCTGGACGAACGCCGACGGGTCCTCGATCGCGCAGTACCAGAAGTTGCGCGACAGGACCTCCGACGGGGTCAGGTCGATCCCCTCCCACGTGCCGTACATGTCGTTGTAGCGATCCATGTGGTCGAGGCGGTCCAGCAGGCCGGCCACCCACCCGATCCCGCCCTCGGACAGGCACAGCTTGAGGTCGGGGAACCTCACCGGGAGCAGCGAGAACAGCCAGTCGACGGCGGCGAACATGGCGTAGCCGAAGAACAGGACGCCCACGGTGTCGGCCGGGGCGTCGGGGGCGGTCGCCGGCGAGGTGCCGGACGAGCCGATGTGGAGGTTCACCACCGTGCCCGTCTCGGCGCAGGCCCGCATGAGCGGGTCCCAGTGCCCCGTGTGGAGCGATGGCAGGCCCAGGAGGTGGGGGGCCTCCGTGAAGGTCAGGGCCTTGAACCCCCGCTCGGCGTTGCGGCGAACCTCCTCGGCGGCCAGCTCGGGGTCGAGCAGCCACGGGATCTGGCAGGCGATGATCCGGTCGGGGCGGGTGCCGGCCCACTCCTCGAGGTGCCAGTCGTTCCAGGCCCGCACCGTGGCCAGGGCGAGCTCGGCGTCGGGCGTCGTGAGCTGGAGGCGCTGCCCGCAGAAGCCCGGCAGGAACGACGGGAAGTTGACCGACGCGAACACGCCGTTGAGGTCCATGTCGGCGATGCGCGCCCGGATGTCCCATGCGCCCCGGCGCATCTCGTCGAACCGGGCTGGCTCGAAGCTGTACTCGCTCACCGGCCGGCCGACGACCGCGTTGAAGCCCACGTTGGGGAACTCCCGGTCGTCGTAGATCCAGGTCTCGGACCCGTCGTCCCGCTCGACCACCCGGGGCGCCCGGTCCGCGAGCCCGGCGGGCACCCGGCCCTCGAACGTGTGCCGCGGCTCCACGATGTGGTCGTCGGCCGAGATGATCGTGTACCGCCGGGGACGGCGCTCGGGCTCGGGAAGGAACGTGACCCGGCCCGTCTTGGACTTGCCGCCGGTCGTGAAGTTGGTGTTGGCGGCCAGGTCGTCCAGGTTGATCGACATCTACGCGAGCACCTCCGGCTCCTCCCGCAGGAGCTTGCGCACGGCCCCCGCCCAGTAGACCTCGGCACCCCGTTCGAGCAGGGACGCCTTCATGGCGGGCCGGATGGCCGGCGCGACGGTCGTGGCGTCGCGGCCCGAGACCACCACGTCGTACATCAGCCGGCACTGGCGGTCGAAGCTCGCCGCCTTGTAGGTGGCCTCCTCGACGGTCGGCGCGGTGACGATCACCCCGTGGTTGGCGAGGACCACGACCGACTTGGCGCCGATCCGATCGGCGAGGTCGGCGCCGAGCTCGGGGCTGTCGACCTCCCCGGTGTACTCCTCCACGAACCCGGTCTCCCCGTCGAACATCGACCCGGTCTGGTGGAGGACCTCGGGGAGCAGGCCGACGGCTGCCAGCACGGTGGTGTGGTATGGGTGGTTGTGCACCACGACCTGCGCGTCGGCCCGGCGGCGGTGCAGCTCGGTGTGGATGTGGATGGCCGGGGTGACGTCCCACCGGCCCTCCAGGACCCGCCCGTCGGGCGCCACCAGGCAGACATCGCCGGCGGTGATCTCCTCCCACCACAGGCCCCACGGGTTGACCCACAGGTCCTGGGACCCCTCCCGGACCCAGGTGATGTGGCCGGCGATGTTCTCCGAGAATCCGGTTCGGGCGAGGATGCGGAACGCGCAGGCCAGGCGCTGCCTCGGCGTGAGGTCGACCCCGATCGGGGGCGTGACCCGCGGCGCCCACGCGTCGGCGCCGCCGCGCGAGAGCGCGAGCCCCGCAGGCGTCGAGCCCTCGCGCGGGACGGCCGCCCCGGTCCTCGGCTCGTCGGCCATCGTCCCTCCCTCCGGCCGGTGCCTGCCCGCGGTGCCGACACCCGGCCGCCGCTGCGCCGGCTCGGGCCCAGCCTTGCAGACGACGGGAGGTTCAGGCCGCCCCACCGGCGACGCCGGCCGGCCGCTCGCCCTTTTCGACCCGCCTGCGGATGTCCTCACGGAGCTCCCCCTTGGCGACCTTGCCCCCCGAGGACCTGGGGAGCTCGTCCACCACCACGAGGTGCTCGGGCCACCACTCCTTGGAGACGCCGCGGCGGCGGAGGTGCTGCTGCAGCCCGGTGAGCGTGAGGGTGAGCCCGGGCCGGAGCTCGATGTAGGCGCAGACCCGCTCGCCGAAGACGGGGTCGGGCATGGCCACCGCCGCCGCCATCGCCACCGCCGGATGGGCCCCGATCTCCTCCTCCACCGCCGCGGCGCTGATGTTCTTGCCGCCTCTGATGACGAAGTCCGACGTGCGGCCGACGACCCGCAGGTATCCCTCGGCGTCGATCTCCACGATGTCGCCCATCAGCATCCACCCGTCGGGTGTCAGCAGCCGGGCGTTGGCCTCCTCGTCACCCCAGTAGCCGAGGCACGTGGCCGGGCCGCGGCAGGCGGGCTGTCCGACCCCCGTGGTCGCCGCGCCGCTGGTGGGATCCACGAGCCGGACCTCCATGTCGTCGACCACGCGCCCGGCCGTGCGGAGTCGGCGCTCCCGGCTGTCAGAGACGGTGGTCCGCGAGACGGCGCCGGTCTCGTTCGACCCGTAGAACTGCAGGACCAGGGCGCCGGTGGCGTCCTCGAAGGCGGCCGCGCGGTCGTACGGGACGGCTTCGCCGCCGGTGAACATGCACCGCAGCGAGGACAGGTCGCGGGGCCGACGAACCTGGGCGTCGAGCAGCATGATGAACTGGGTGCTGACACAGGCCAGCACCGTGGCCCGGTGACGCTCGATCAGATCGAGCGTCACGTCGGGCTCGAAACGGGCGGTGACGACCGTCGGCACCCCGAGCACGGTCGGGGTGAAGTGGGCCGTCCACAGGCCGAACCCGAACGGGGCGGGGACGGCGCCGACGAAGACGTCGTCCGCACGGAGGTCGGCGGCCTCCCTGGCGAGCTGATGGAAGTAGAACCACCGGTTCTGGGTGTGCATGACGCACTTGGGCAGGCCCGTCGTGCCCGAGGTCGAGTTGAGCAGGAACAGCTCGTCGGGACCGAGGGGCGCGGCCGCCGCCCCGGCGCCGCGCTCCACCGGCACCCCGTCGAGGAGGATCGGGGCGTCCGGGTCCTCCCCGAGGTCGGGGACGACCACGAGGTGCTCGACCGGGGCGCCGGCGCTGCGGAGCGCGCCGATCACCTCGACCGCCTCCCGGCCCTGGTGCCCGCCCGCGGTCACGAGCACCCGGGCCCCGGTCAGCCCCACGAGGTGGTGCAGCTCCCGGTCGCCGGCACGTGCACCGATGCCGACCGTCACGAGGCCGGCGTGCTCGATGCCCAGGAACGCCGCGTGCACCGTCGGCCCGTCGGGCAGCACGACCGCGACGCGGTCGCCCCGATCGAGCCCGGTCGTGGCCAGGACGGCGGCGACCCGGGCGGCGGCGTGGTGGTAGCCCGCCCAGCTCAACGTCCCCCGGTCGGTGAGGTAGGCCGCACCCTCGGGTCGGGCGGCGGCGAGCTCGCCGACCCTCGTCCGGAGGGTGGTGTCGCCCCACCAGCCCCGTGCCCGGTAGCCCGCGGCGACGACCGGATCGGCGGCCGGGTTCACCCGGGTCGCACGCGGCTCGGCGCTCCACCCGTCACGGGCCGGGACGGTAGCACCGGCCCCCGGGCACGGGGCCGGCACCGGGAACTCGGTAGCGTTCCGGCCCATGGGTCGGGTGGTCATGACGCGAGCCGGGCGGCTCGAGGGCACGGAGGAGCGCCACGGCGACCGGGATCTGGCGGTGTTCCGTGGGATCCCCTACGCCGAGCCCCCGCTCGGACCGCGCCGCTGGCAGCCGCCCGGTCCCGTCCGGCCCTGGGCCGGGACGCGTGCCGCGGTCGCCTTCGGGCCCGCCGCCCCCCAGTCGGGCGCACCGGTGACCGAGCTCCCGGCCGCCGCCATGGAGACGGGTGGGACGTCCGAGGACTGCCTGACGCTCAACGTGTGGGCGCCCGCCCGGGCCGCGAGCCGACCGGTGATGGTCTGGCTCCATGGTGGTTCGTTCCTCTCGGGAAGCTCGGCGATGCCGACCTACGAGGGCGCCCGACTCGCCGCTGAGGGCGACGTCGTGGTCGTGTCGGCGAACTACCGGCTGGGTGTCCTGGGATTCACCCCGGTGGGTGGGACCGCCAACCTCGGCCTGCTCGACCAGGTCCTCGCCCTCACCTGGGTGCGGGACAACATCGACGGCTTCGGCGGTGACCCCGGTGAGGTCACGGTCTTCGGCGAATCGGCCGGCGGGGGCTCGGTGCTGCATCTGCTGGGCTCTCCCCGTGCGCAGGGACTCGTGCGCCGGGCGATCATCCAGAGCGGGGCCACCGCGCTCACCCTCTCGGGGGAGCAGGCGGCCGACGTCGCCGACCGGGTCCGTCGGGCGTTGGGACCGACCGGTCCGGCCCGGGCCGCGGTCGAGCAGGTCCTCGACGTGCAGCTCCGGGTCATGGGTGACCTGATCGCCACGCTCGGCACCATGCCGTTCCACCCCGCGGTCGACGGAGACGTCGTCCCCGCGCGGCCGGTCGAGGCCCTCGCCGGCGGCCAGGCCGAGAAGGTGGGCCTGCTCGTCGGCACGACCGCCGACGAGATGCGGCTCTTCCTCGACCCTGCGTCCTGGACGCTCGAGCGCCCCCACCTCGAGCGACGGGCGGCCCGCTACCTGGCCCTGCTCGGCATCACCGGCGCCGAGCCGGTCCTTGCCGCCTACGACGACCTCCCCACGCCGACCGACGTCTGGGCGGCGCTTCGCACGGACGCCGAGTTGTGGCTCCCGGCCGTGGCCGTCGCCGAGGCCCACCGGGGTCCGACGTTCGCGTACCGGTTCGACTGGCCCGCCGCGCCCCCGCACGCCCGACTCCGGGCCTGCCATGCGATCGACCTCCCCTTCACGTTCGACACGTTCGACCGGTGTGGATGGGCCGAGTTCGTCGGCGCTGGTACCGGCGCGACGGCGCTGGGCCGCTCGCTGCGGGCGGCGTGGGTCGCCTTCGCCCGCTGCGGGGACCCTTCGACCGACCGATTCGGCTCCTGGCCCACCTACACCCCGGCGGACCGCGCCACGATGCTGCTCGGATCGCAGTCGGCGGTCGCGCTGGATCCGCGCGGCAGCGTCCGGCGGGCGTGGGGCGCGGCCCCCCGCGACGTCCCGGGCAGGACACCCCGGGCTCCCGCGCCGTGAAGCCGTGAACCAGAGCGCCGGGTGGCTCCTGCTGGTCACCGTCGTCGTCATGGGCGTCGACTGGTACGCGGTGGGCAGCGGCCGCCGCCGGCTCGAGCTCGTGGCCAAGCCGCTGGCGCTCGTCGCGCTCATCGCCGTGGCCCTGGCCCTCGACCCCGCCGACCCCACCGTCCGGGCGTGGTTCGTGGGCGCCCTGGTCTTCTGCCTGGCCGGCGACGTGTTCCTCCTCGACGGGGACCGGTGGTTCGTACCGGGGCTGGCGGCTTTCCTCGTCGGTCACCTCGGCTACGTGGTCGGCTTCTGGGTGGCCGGCGTCGCCCTCCCCGGTGCGGCGGTCGGGGCCGCGGTGATCGCCATCGCGGTGGCGACCGTCGGGCGCCCCGTGGTGGCGGCCGTCCGGTCCGGTGACGAGCCCCAGCTCGCCGCTCCCGTCACGGCCTACATCACGGTCATCTCGCTGATGGTCATCAGCGCCTTCGGCACCGGGCACCCGCTCGCGGCGGCCGGCGCCTCGCTCTTCTTCCTGTCCGACGCCGTGCTCGCCTGGAACCGCTTCGTCCAGGAGCGCCGCTTCGGTCCCCTCGCGATCATCGTGACGTACCACCTCGGCCAGATCGGCCTCGTCCTCTCCCTCCGGTGACGCGCTGCGCCCACGCCGCCCCGCTCGTCCGTGCGCTCGGCACGTCCCGGGCCGCGGCGGCGCGCGACCCCCACGGCACCGCGGTCAGGCGCGCCCCAGCCACACGGCGAGCGTCCCGGTGCCCCGGTTGCCCCACTGGTGGTAGGGCACGGCGACGAGCTCGACCGCCGCCCGCTCATCGACCGCGTCGTCCGTCAACCGCCGGTAGAGCGGACCGGGACCGCCGGCGGGAACCCGCCCGCCGACCCGGACCCGGGTCACAGGACCGAGGACCGGGTCGTCGACCCGCTCCTCGCCCGGGGCCCGGCGTAGGTCGATCGACGCCGACAGCAGATCCACGCCCGGGTTGTCGACACCTTCGAAGGCATAGACCACCGGGCCCCGCTGGACGGCCACGCTCCCCCGGTTCTCCGCCAGCCGGGGCGACGACGCCACCAGCACCGGGCGCACGTCCAGGTGGAGCTCGGCGGCGACCGGGCCACCGCGACCGACCAGGTCGGCGTAGGTGCCCGGCTCGGCCCTGATCCGGGCGCCACCGCCGGCACCGGCGACCGAGAGCATGACCTCGCCGGGTTGGGCCCATCCCGGGATGCGCACGCGCACCGTCAGGGGGCCGTCGTCGGCCGCTGCCGCCGTCAACCGCACCTTGCCGTCCACCGGATAGCCGCCCTCGACCGAGACGCGCACGCCGGTGCCGTCGGCGAGCGTCCCGGTGCCGGAGGCGGCGCCCAGCAGGTGCACCCAGACCTCCCGCCCCTGCGCGCCGGCGCCGAAGGCCAGACCGGGAGCCAGCTGGAGCACGCGGTTGACGTTGGGCGGGCAGCAGGTGACCGGGAACCAGACCTTGCGGGTCGCCGGGTACCAGTCGAGCAGGGCCTGGGCCTGGAAGTCCCACGGCGACGCCCACGGGTTGGCCTCCCGGCCCGCCGCCGAGGCCAGGGGATTGGCGTAGAAGTACCGGTCCCCGGCCACCGACACCGCCGCCGGCACGGCGTTGCAGAGCACGCGCTCCAGGAGGTCCGCACAGTCGGCCCGGCCGGTCAGGGCCAGCATGCGGGCCGCCCAGAGGGCGGCGGCCACGGCGGCGCAGCTCTCGGCATAGGAGGCCTCGTTCGGCAGCTCGTACGGGCGGCCGACGGACTCCCCCAGCCACCGCCCGCCGACGCCGCCGGTGACGTAGGTCCGCGTGGTGAGCAGGTCGTCCCAGAGCCCCTCGACCGTGGCCCGAAGACCCGCGTCGCCCGTCTCGATGGCGACGTCGGTCAGCCCGGCGGCGAGGTAGAGCATGCGAACGGCGTGGCCGGACAGCCGTTCGAGCCGGTCGCCGAAGGCGCGGTCCGCGAGCAGTCGGGCGAGCACCGTCCACCGGCCGTCTCCGGTCTCGCGGGCCAGCTCCACCAGCGCCATCTCGACGCCGGGATGGCCGTCGGTGGCGTCGAGGTCGCCGCCGGGACCGAAGCGGTCCCACAGCAGCCCGGCGAAGCGGACGGCGGCGTCGAGCAGGCGGCGGTCGCCCGCCATCCGGTGGTGGGCGACCGCGGCCTGCATCAGGTGGCCGGCGCAGTAGAGCTCGTGCGAACCGCCGAGATCGGTGAAGCGCTGACCGGCGCGCTCGTCCACGTACCAGGTGTTCAGGTAGCCGTCGGGCCGCTGAACGGCCACCACGGCGTCGACCACGGCGGTGAGTCGCGGCGCGGCTTCTGGTCCGAGCCAGGCGGCCGCTTCCATCCACTTGTAGAGGTCGGAGTCGGTGAACCAGAGGCCCCGGCGACCGGGATCGGCCCGAGCCCCGAGACGTCGGAAGTTGTCGACCACGCCGTGGGACTCGAGCTCGTCCAGGAGCCGGGGCAGGCCCACCGCCGCCGACGCCGCCCGGCGGGGAGCCAGCAGCGGGTCGTCCAGGGCCACGTCGTCCACGCCGAAGCCGTGCACGACCGCGCCCGGACTGGCCGCCGTACGCAGGACGGGAGCAGCCACCTCGACGATGCGGGATCGAGCCGACCGGGCCGACGGCCCTACAGGGAGGCGGGGAGGTGGGCGTCGATGAGATGCGGGCCGGGTTCGGCCAGCGCCCGCTCCAGCTGGGCGGTGAGGTCCTCGGCGGTGGTGGCCCTCGAGGCCGGGACCCCCATCCCGACCGACAGCGAGACGAAGTCGAGGTCGGGCCGGCTGAGGTCCAGCATGCCGAGCGCCTTGGGCCCCGGCTTGGCGCCGACCCGGCTGAGCTCGAGGTTGAGGATGGCGTAGGACCGGTTGTTGAAGATCACGGTGGTGACGTCCAGGCCCTCACGGGACTGGGTCCACAGCGCCTGGAGCGTGTACATGGCACTGCCGTCGGCCTGCAGGCTGACGACCTTGCGGTCCGGCGCGGCCACCGCTGCGCCCACGGCGGCGGGCATGCCGTAGCCGATCGCCCCCCCGGTGAGCGTGAGCCAGTCGTGGGGCGGGCACCCGGCGGTCGCCCCCGAGACGAACAGCCCGGCGGTGTTGCCCTCGTCCACGACGATGGCGTCCTCGGGCAGCACGGCGCCGAACGCGGCAGCCAGGGTGTCGGCCTTCAGCGGGCCGGCGGGCCGGTCAGGGCGGCCGGCGGGCTGTCGGGGAGCGGCGTCGGGACCAGCCCCGAGGACGGACGCCAGGCCCTCGAGCGCAGCCACCGCGTCCTCCCCGGCCGATGCCAGGAGATGGACCTCGCAGCCCTCGGGGACGAGGTCGCTCGGCTTGCCCGGGTAGGCGAAGAACGAGACCGGCGACCTGGTGTCCACGACCACGAGGTGGGCCATTCCGCCGAGCTGGGCCTGGGCGAACTCCGCGAGGTAGGCGAGGCGCTCGACGGCCGGAAGCCCGGCCCCGCGGGTCAGGCGGGAGGGGAACGTCTCCGCGAGCAGCTTGGCACCGGTCGCCGCCGCCACCCGGCCCGCCGCCACCAGGCCCCGCTCCGACGACACCACCTGGCCACCGACCAGCAGCGCGGCCGGGGTACCGGAGCGCAGGACCTTGGCGACGATGTCGACGACGTCGGCGCCGACCTCGTCGGGCGCCCGCCGCGCCCGGGTCGGCACGGGACCCGGGGCGGGCGACCACGACACGTCGGCCGGGAGGATGAGCGTCGCGACCTGTCCCGGCGGTCCGAGCGCCGCCGCGACCGCGTCCGCGCCGTCACCTGCCACGTCCTCGGGACGAGCGGAGGCTCGGATCCACCCGGACACACCGGCGGCGATGCTGGCGATGTCGGACTCCAGCGGGGCGTCGTACTGCTTGTGGTAGGTCGCGTGGTCCCCGACGATGTTGACCACGGGGGTCGCGGCCCGTCGGGCGTTGTGGAGGTTGGCCAGCCCGTTGCCGAGCCCCGGGCCGAGGTGCAGCAGCGTGGCCGCCGGGCGCCCGGCGACCCGGGCGTAGCCGTCGGCCGCGCCCGTGACGACCCCCTCGAAGAGGCCGAGGATGCCCCGCATCTCGGGGACCTCGTCGAGGGCGGCCACGAAGTGCATCTCCGACGTCCCGGGATTCGTGAAGCAGACATCCACGCCGGCGGCGACCAGGGTGCGGATGAGTGCCTGCGCTCCGTTCATCGTGATCCTCTCAGTCGAAGATGGTGTGGGGGTTGAGGATGCCGTTGGGGTCGAAGGCGGCCTTGATCCGGCGCTGCAGCTCGACCTTCACCGGGTCCTCCAGCCGGAGGTAGTACGACTTCTTGGCCGTGCCGATGCCGTGCTCCGCCGAGATGGCGCCGCCGAGATCCAGACCGGCCGCGAGGATCCCGGTCATCACCCGATCCCGCCGGGCGGCGTCGGGCTGGAAGACCGAGAGGTGGACGTTGCCGTCCCCGGCATGGCCGCACCCGGCCACCCAGGACTGCGTCGCCGCGGCGAGGGCCGATACCGCGGCCATGTAGGCGGGAATGGAGGCCCGGGGGACGACCACATCGATGATGTCGTGCGCGCCGGCCGCCTTGGCCACCCAGAACGCCTTCTCGCGGGCCTCGATGAGCTGGGTCGCCGCGGACGCCGGCAGCACGAAGACGTCGATCGCACCGAGGCCGGCGAGCACCTCGGCGAGTGCCTCGACGTCGGCATCGAGCCGGTCGTCGAGGCGCTGCTCGACCACGACGACGAGGTAGGCGAGCGCGGCGTCCTTGACCGGCTGGGGGATGCCCAGGTCGATCCCCGCGCTGTCGACGATCGCCGCCATGGTGAGCAGGTCGATGTACTCGAGGATCAGCGGCTCGATGCCGCTGTCGATGATCCGAGGGACCGCCGCCGTGACATCCTCGAGGGTCCCGAACGGGGCCAGCACGGTGGCGGCGTGGGGCCGGCGGGGGTGGAGCTTCAGGGTCGCCTCGGTCACCAGGGCGAGCGTCCCCTCCGACCCGACGATGAGCTGCGTGAGGTCGTAGCCGCTGGTCGCCTTGACGAAGCGGCCGCCGGTGCGGATGACCTCCCCGGTGGCGAGCACCGCCTCGAGGCCGAGGACCTGATGGCGGGTGACGCCGTACTTGACGGCCCGCATCCCCCCGGCGTTGGTGGCCACGTTGCCGCCCAGGCTGGCGCTGTACTCGCCGGGGAAGACCGGGTACACCAGGCCGTGGCGGGACGTCTCCTCGTCCAGCCGGGCCAGGGTGACCCCGGGCTGGACGACGGCCACGTGGTTGGCGGTGTCGATCTCGAGCACGCGGTTCATCCGCTCGAAGGACACGACGATCCCGTCCGTGCTCGGCACCGCAGCGCCGGAGAGGCCGGTCCCGCTCCCCCGGGCTGTCACCGCTACGCGGTGCTCGTCGCAGACGGCGAGGACCCGTGCGACCTCGTCGGTGCTGGCGGGTCGGACGACGGCGAGCGGCCGTTCCGGCGCGACGGTCAGGCACTCGTCATGGGCGTAGTCGTCGGTCATCCGCTCGCCGGTGAGCACCTGGCCGGCGCCCACGAGATCCGTCAACAGCTCCACGATGTCGGCCACGTCGCCTTCCGGGCCCTTCCGCGTGCGCGCCCGGCCCGGGCGCTCCGGTTGCGTCTGTCGTAGACCCCGCCCGGCCCCCGGTCAAGCCGACCGGTGGCGGCCGGCGGGTTCCGCCCTCCCGGCAGCCCGCCCGGGCGGCGGCGCGGTCGACCCCCGGTAGGCTGCGGGTGCAGCCGTCCGGCGCAGCGGGCGGGCCTTGAGGGGGCGGTCGTGATGACGGATGGCAACCCGTACCTGAGTGGGAACTACCGGCCGGTGCGGACGGAGGTGACGGCCACCGACCTGGCGGTGACCGGCAGGGTGCCGGCCTCGCTCGCCGGGCGGTACCTCCGCAACGGGCCCAACCCCGTCGTCGAGCCCGACCCGGCCCGCTACCACTGGTTCACGGGCGACGGGATGGTCCACGGCATCCGGCTGCGGGGCGGCGCCGCCGAGTGGTACCGGAACCGGTGGGTGCGATCGGCCGGCGTGGCCGACGCGCTGGGCGAGCCGGAGCGGCCGGGCCCACGGCACGGCGACATGGACTTCGCGGCCAACACCAACGTGATCGGCCACGCCGGGCGCACGTTCGCCATCGTGGAGGGCGGCTCCCGGCCCTACGAGCTCACCGACCGGCTCGACACGATCGGTCCGACCGACCTCGACGGGACGCTGTCCGGCGGCTACACCGCCCATCCCAAGCGGGATCCCGTCACCGGGGAGCTGCACGCCATCTCGTACTTCTGGGGCTGGGGCAACCGGGTCCAATACAGCGTCGTGGGCACCGACGGCCGGGTACGCCGGACCGTGGACGTGGAGGTGGGCGGACCGGTCAGCATCCACGACATGTCCCTCACCGACCGGTACGCCGTCATCTACGACCTGCCGGTCGTGTTCAGCCCCGCGGCCGCGTCCGAGGGGGCCTCGTTCCCCTACCGCTGGGACCCGTCGCACCATTCCCGGGTCGGCCTCCTCCCCCGCGAGGGAGGAACCGACGACGTCCGCTGGTTCGACGTCGAGCCGTGCTACGTCTTCCACCCGCTCAACGCCTACGACGACGGCGACCGGGTGGTCCTCGACGTCGTCCGCCACCCCCGCATGTTCGCGACACGGTTTCTCGGGCCCGACGAGGGAACCCCGACGCTCGAGCGCTGGACCGTCGACCTCGCGGCGGGCAAGGTCATCGAGGAGCGCCTCGACGACCGCGGCCAGGAGTTCCCGCGGGTCGACGAGCGGGTCGTGGGCCGCCGGCACCGGTTCGGGTACGCAGCCGCGGTGAGCTCGGCCGGCGCCGGGTTCTCGGTGGAACCGGCCCTGATCAAGCACGACCTCGACCGCGACGCCAGCGAGGTCCGGGCCCTCGGGCGCGGCAACGCCGGATCCGAAGCCGTGTTCGTGCCCCGCCACGAGGGAGCCACCGAGGACGACGGCTGGGTCCTGGCCATCGTGTACGACGCCGAGCGGGACGGCAGCGACCTGCTGATCCTCAACAGCGGCGACTTCAGGGGCGAGCCGGAGGCGGTCGTCCACCTCCCAAAGCGGGTCCCCTTCGGCTTCCACGGCAACTGGGTGCCCGACGCCGAGTAGGCGTGCCGACCTGCGGATACTCCACCCGACAACTGAGGGCTGGCTGGGCCAGGAACCCGAGGAGGGCGCATGGACGAACCGATCATCGACCTGACGGCTTCGGCGGACGAGACAGACGTTGATGCCGAAGACCTGGCCATGGAGCTCTGGTGCTCCGGCCGGGAGGTTTGCCTTGGCTGCTTCACCATTCCGGCCCCAGGAGACGCTGCGGTTGCGCGTGGTAGCGGGCCGGCAACGTACCCGGTCCCACCCCGCCGCTGACCGGGCGCGGCCTTCTCCTGGACGCGCCGAACCCCTGAGCAGTGGCGTTGGGGACATTCGACTCCTGTGGGCCCTGCGCCGATCACCCGCCTGGCCCGAGACGCGGCCGACCCGGTCCGCATCGTCACCACGACCGTGGTGCACGAGGTCGCCCGCCACTTCGGGATCTCCGACGCTCGGCTCGAGGAGCTCGGCCGGGCCCCGCGTCGTTCGTGCACCTGGCGCGACGTCCGCCCGACGGATGGGGCAGGGGCTACCTGGTTCTGCTGTTGCGAATCTCCCAGAACTCAGGCTCGGGCGTGTCCGGGGGCAGCTGCGGCCTCACGGTCGCGTCGAACGAGGTGTCGGCTGATCCATCGAGTCCCAGATCTCGATCACGGTGATGCCGCCGTCCTCAACGACGCCACCTCAGCCGCAATGCTCGTGAACTCGAGGTGGATCTTGCAGGGGTCCCGAAGGCCGATCCAGAGTGGCGAGGGTCCCGGCGCCGCCCGTAGCCTCGGGGGTCATCGCCACCCACCGGACCGGACCCGTGCTCTATGTGCTGCGCCACGGACCGGCGGGGCTGCGCTCGACGTGGAAGGGCGACGACGCCGACCGCCCGCTCAGCAAGAACGGTGAACGGACCGTCCGCCGCGTGGCCCGGGGGCTGGCCGACCGAGGCGTCGAACCGCAGCTGATCCTGACCAGCCCGTACGCCCGGTCGGCGGGCACCGCCGAGATCGCCGCGAAGGTCATCGGGCGGAGGGACCTGGTCGTCCGCGACGCCCGCCTGGCCCCGGGGTTCACGCTCCCGGCGCTCCACTCGATCCTGGCGGAGCACCCCGGCGCCGAGTCCGCGATGCTCATCGGGCACGAGCCCGACCTCAGCGCGGTCATCGCCCAGCTGTGCGGGGGGGCGAGGGTGGTCCTGAAGAAGGCCGGCTTCGCCCAGGTCGACCTCAGCCTCGCGCCGGTCCCGGCCGGCGTCCTCGTCTGGCTGGCACAGCCCGAGCACCTGACGTGCTGAGCGCATCGCCGTCCGGATGAGCGCGATCCAGCGACGCCGCCGGGGACGCCCGGAACGCTGCGGCTACCCGGGTGGATCGCGGCGGTGCTGCCCTTCCCTGACCGCGCGGAGGTGACGGTGAACGACCTGGTGGCCGAGGGTCTGGAGGTGGAGCGGTCGACGCGACGGCGCCTGGTCGCGCTGGCGCTGCTCCGCGCCCTCGTGACCACCGTCGTGGTGGTGGCTCTCTACTACGTCCTCCCCCTCGATCGGAAGCTGGACGCGCTGTCCGTGACGATCCTGGTCGCCGGCCTCGCCGTCTTCTTCGGCGCCGTCACGTGGCAGGTCCGCTCGATCATCACCTCCCCGCACCCCGGGGTGCGGGCCGTCCAGGCGCTTGCCGCCACGGTGCCGTTCTTCCTGGTCCTCTTCGCCACGACGTACTTCCTCATGGCGCACAACAACGCCGCGACCTTCAGCCCGCAGAACCTGACCCGGACCGACTGCCTCTACTTCACGGTGACCACCTTCTCCACCGTGGGCTACGGCGACATCACGGCCACGACGCAGTCGGCACGCCTCGTGGTGATGGTGCAGATGGTCCTCGACCTGCTCATCCTCGGCCTCGGCGTGCGTGTGTTCATCAGCGCGGTCCGGCTCGGCCAGCAGCGCCGCGGGCAGGACCCCTCCACCGCCGGGTCACCAGGGGAGGGTCCCCGGGACGGGGCCCGACCGGCCGGGACCCCGGGAGGGGCCTGACCGGCCGGGACCCCGGGCCCCCACGTCTCGTCCCGGTGCATCCCGGTCAGGCTCCGGCCAGAACGACACCGTCGACGTCCGTCGCGATCCGAGTTCCGGCGGTGCCGGCGACCAGACCCTCGATGTCCGCCAGCGCGCCGATCGCCGCCGGCCTGCCCGTGGCCCGGGCGAAGTCGCACGCGGCGAGGACCTTGGGCAGCATCGAACCGGCCGCGAACTCCGACGCGTGCTCGGAGAGGATCGCGTCCGGGTGTGCCCGCACGATCGCCCGCCGGTCGGGCGTGTCGAACCCGACGAACACGGCGAGGGTGTCAGTGGCCATGATGAAGACATCGGCCCCGACCTCGCGGGCGAGCAGACCGCTCGCGTGATCCTTGTCGATGACCGCCTCGATCCCCACGAGCTGGCGCTCCGTACGGTACGCGGTGGGGATGCCGCCGCCGCCCGCGCAGATCACGACGCAGCCGTGTTCGAGGAGCCAGCGGATCTGGCGGAGCTCGACGATCCGCTTCGGCGCCGGGGATGCCACGACCCGCCGGAAGCGGTCGCCGTCGCGCTGGAACGCCCATCCTCGTCGGGCGGCGAGCTCCTCCGCCTCATCCCTGGGGTAGCCGGGGCCGATCGGCTTCGTCGGGTTGTCGAACGCGACGTCGTGGGGATCCACCTCGATCATGGTGAGCAGGGTGGCCAGCGGCTTGTCGACCGGGAGCCGGTTGCCGAGCTCCTGCTCGAGGAGGTAGCCGATCATGCCCTGCGTCTCGGCGCCGAGCACGTCGAGGGGGAAGTGCGGCGCGGGCTCGTAGGCGGCCTCCTCGAGCGCGAGCAGCCCGATCTGGGGGCCGTTGCCGTGGGAGACGAGGAGCTCGTGCCGGGCGGCGATCGGCGCCAGGTGGTCGCAGGCGAGACGCACGTTGGCCCGCTGGTTCTCGAGTGTCATGGGCTGGCCGCGACGCAGCAGCGCGTTCCCGCCGAGCGCGACGATCACCCTCCTCGCACCGCCTCCTGCAGCCATGCCCGGGTTCCTAGCAGACCGGGCGGCTCCGATCAGGGGCGTCGCACCCGACGCGCTTCTCCCGTTGACCGGCGCACCTAGGGGCGGGTGAGCGTGACGCCGTACTTCACCCCGTCCCAGGTCGTGCCCTTCTTCGCGACGTTGGACGCGATCGCGGTCTCGCTCCGCTGGCTGAGGGGGACCGTCACCTTCTTGCCCGACGTCGAGCAGTAGCCCGTCGACCCCGTCGTGCACGTCCGTGTCGCACTGGCGCCCCCGCTGAAGGTGAACGTGACCGTTGCACCCGACACGGGGTTGCCGTTCTGGTCCACCACGGTGGCATCCGCCCACGCCTGCCACGAGAAGAGCCCGACCTGGCCGCTCTCGCTCATCGTCTTGATGTGCATGACGTGGCCGACGTTGTTGACGGTCACCGACACCGTGGCTGACGTCGTGGCGTTGCCGGCCACGTCCGTCGCCCGGGCCGACAAGGCGTGGGCGCTATTGGCGGACGTCCCGGTGTTCCACGTCGCGGTGTACGGGGCGGTGGTCGTCGTCGCGATGACCGCGCCGTCGACGAGGAAGTCGACCTTCGCCACACCACTGCCGCTGTCGGCGGCGTTCGCGTTGAGGGTGACGGAGCCGGCGACCGTCGAGCCCGGTGCGGGGCTCGTCAGGCTCACCGTGGGCGCGACGTTGTCGACCGTGACGGTGCGGGTGTCGGCCTTCGTGAGTCCGGCCCCGTCCGTCGCGAGGGCCTCGACGACGTGGGGTCCCGCGCTCGCCGTGGTCGTGTTCCACGGAGTCTGGTACGGGGGGCTCGTGACCGTCGCCAGGTGCACGCCGTCCACGAGGAACTCGACGGATGCCACGGTCTGGTCATCGGTGGCGGTGGCCGCCAGCGTGACCGTGCCACGCACCGCCGCCCCCGCCGCGGGCGACGTCAGGGCGACGGTCGGCGGGGTGGTATCGGCTCCCTGGACGCAGGCGGGCAGCTTGAACGACCCGATCCGGGTCCGCCAGCCGTTCGGCGAGTCGGCCGAGTAGTACTCGCCCACGTACCAGAAGGTCGAATCGTCGACCGGGTCGATGGCCATCCGGGTGTAGTCGCCCCAGCGGTTGTAGCCGGTCTGCGATCCGGCCCCGGACTGGATGGTTCCCTCGGCGACCGTCAGCTGGTTGGCCGGATCGCACTTCAGCCGGCCGGTGAAGGCGATCGACGGGTGCATGGTCGCGCTGTCGATGGAGTAGCCCATCGCCATGTTCCCGGCGCCGTCCATCGCGACGCTCGCCATCCACCGGTTGTTGGTGTCGGGCGCGTACGTGCCCTGCTGGGCCACCGCGAACTGGCCGCTCGGCTGGCCACCGACCAGCGCCCGGTCGACCTCGTACCAGCGCACACCGGCCTGGTTGCCGGTCGACGCCGCGTTGACGGTGTGGTTGACGACGAGGGCCTCGTGGTCGCCGAAGTTGCGGTACGCCAGGCGGTACATCACCCGGTCGGAGATGGCGTCGAGCTTCTGGGTGGTTCCCGGCTGGTCGAGGCAGTCCTGGCTGAGCCCGCAGAGCGTGCTGTAGGACGCGACGGGGAGGTTGAGGGGTCCGGTGAACGTCGCCGCTCCCGGGTTGGCCCAGTCCACCTGGCTGAACTGCCAAAGGCCGAGCGTCGTGTTGGTTGCGAAGTCGAGGCCGGCGAAGATCTCGGGTGATCCCGGCGGCGGCTGAGCCGCCCCGTCGACGTCAGCGGGCAGGATCGTGTTGTAGGTGCTCGGCACGTACCCGGCGAACTCGACGAACTGCGGGCCGCCCCCCGTCAGCATCGCCGTGCGGTCGAACGCCCAGACCGCAGGGTTGCCCGCTGTCGCGAAGGCGCTGGAGAACAGGTTGGCCGACAGGTAGTAGCTGTTCCCCCAGATCCCGATCTTCGGGTAGTCGGGCAACTGCGACTGGTCCATCAGAAAGGCGTAGAGGTAGTACGCGCCCGCCGGATCCGGCGTCTGCGAGACGGCGAAGCACTCGACGAACGGGCCGGTGGGGCCGAACAGGCCGTTGGTGAACGCCAGCTCGCTGAACAGCCACCGGTCGGCGCCGCGGTCGTAGAGCACGATCCCGTCACCGCCGGGGCTGGTGTTGCACAGCTGCGCTGCGTTGGTGAGGGTGCTGAAGGGGCTCCACATCTGGGCGCTCTCGACCGGACCGGCCACGGACGCGCCGGTCTTCGTGAACACCTGGTAGTGCTGGTTGACGAGCTCCACGTAGTGATTGGGGCCGACGGCTCCGTCCGTGTCGGGCGGGATGACGGTGTCGACGTTTCCGGTGCCCTCGAAGGAGGTCACGCTGGGGGTGGCGACCTTCGGCGCTGCTGCCTGCTGCAGCGGGCCGCCGGGGGCTCGCCCCGGGACCAGCGACCCGCGGCGCGGGCCCGGCCGCTGCCCCTTCGGACGACCCGACTGTCCGTGATCCTCCGGCAGCTCACGCAGAGCCGGCGACCTCCCTGCCGCCAGCGCCCGCGCGACCAGCGGGCCAGGTGCACCGCCGGCGGCGCCGGCGCCACTGGCTGCCGGCGCGACCCGCAGGGTCGCGGTTGCGCTGGTGGTGGTCGCCACCGCACCCATCACCAGCGCCGCGCCGAGCGCAACCACGCTGCGCCGGACCGATGCGCCAACCGTGGTCATGACCCCCTCCGTTCACCAGCCTGACGGCGCATCCGTTGCGCACCGGCGGCCTCCGGCCGCCCGGCTGGTCCTCGCCGAGGAGATCGGCACACCAGGGAAGGATCATGAGGATGGATCCTTCCGGTCCCGCCTCGAGGCCGTCGCCCGATGCCCGCGAGCGCCTCCGCGGCCTCGTCGACGGGGTCAGATCGACCGGCCCAGGCCCTCCCAGAAGGGGTCGCGCAGCACCCGCTTCGTGAGCTTGCCGGCGGCGTTCCGCGGGAGTTGCCGGTGGACGTCGATCGACCGCGGCACCTTGTAACCGGCGAGATGGGACCGACAGTGCGCGACGAGCCCGGCCACGAGCGCATCGCTGGCCTCCGTCCCCTCCACCAGCTGCACGGCAGCCCTCACCTGCTCCCCCATCTCGTCGTCGGGCACCCCGAACACGGCTGCATCGGAGACCGCCGGGTGCTCGATGAGCACACCCTCGATCTCGGCGGGGTAGATGTTGACGCCGCCGCTGATGATCATGTCGATCTTGCGGTCGCTCATGAAGAGGTAGCCGTCGTCGTCCAGGTACCCGACGTCGCCGAGGGTTCCAACGCCCGGCTCGAGGTGGGCGGCAGCGGTCTTCTCCGGGGCGTTGTGGTACTCGAAGTCGGTGCCCAACAGGCTGCGGAAGTAGATCTGGCCGGTCTCGTTCGGGCCGCGGCGACGGCCGTCCGCGCCGACGATGAGCACCTCGGTCACCGGCGTGGGGTGGCCCACGCTCCCCGGCCGGGCGAGCCACTCCTCGGCCGAGATCATGGTGATGAAGCCGCCTTCGGTCCCGCCGTAGTACTCACTGATGACCGGGCCCCACCACCGGATCATCCGCCGCTTGACCTCCACCGGGCAGGGCGCGGCCCCGTGGAACACGACCCGCAACGAGGAGCCGTCGAAACGCTCCCGCACCTCGTCGGGCAGCTTGAGGAGACGGACGAACTGGGTCGGAACGAGGTGCAGGTTCGTCACCCGGTGGGCGTCGACGAGCTCGAGCAGCTCGGCCGGGTCGAAGCGGTGCTGGAGCACGACGGTCTGCCCTCCGAGCAGCGGGAAGACGGAGAACACGAACTGGGCCGAGTGGTAGGCGGGCCCGCAGAGCAGCGCGACCCCGTCGTCGGGGAGACCAAGCAGGGCGCGGAACCCCGCGGCGAGGGCGCCGACGGTCGACGGTGGCGCACCCGTGGCGGTCAGCCCGCTTCGGACCCCCTTGGGGAACCCGGTGGTGCCCGACGTGTAGAACATCGGCCCGCCGCCGGCCTGGCCGGGCGGCTCGCCGGGCCCGGCGGCCCCGAGGAAGGCGTCGTAGCTCACGAAGCCGTCCGGCGGGGCCTCGGAACCGACCACGACGGCGGTCGCCGGCCCCCCGGCCCTGGCTACGGCCTCGACAGCCACCGGCACCCACCGCTGGTCGACCAGCAGGGCCTTGGGCGCCGCGTCCTCGAGCACGTAGGCGAGCTCATCGGCCACCCAGTGCCAGTTGACCGGCACCACCACCCAGCCGCCGTGGAGGGCGGCCAGGACGGCCTCGAAGAACTCGCGTTGGTTCGCGCACATCACGGCGAACGCGTCGCCCGGCGCGAGACCGGCGTCGCGGAGCGCGCCGACGAGACGGTTGACCCGTTCGTTGAGCTCCGCCCAGGTCTCGGATCCCCGTTCGTCGACCAGCGCGGGCGCCTCGCGCAGACGGTCGACCGTGGGCAACAGCAACTCGGCCACCGGCGCAGCGTAGGCCTGCGCCGCACCGGACCGGGCCAGGGGGGTGGCGCCGGGCGGCGGCCCACCAGTCCTGCTACAACCGAGCCTCGATGGCGAGCCCCGCGTCCCACGACCCCAACGTGTCCCGCCGCCGATTCCTCGGTGCCGGGCTTGCGACGGCCGCCTGGGCGCTGGCCGGCTGCTCAGGTGGGTCCACCCGGCGACGCGCCGCCACGACGGTCGCTCCCACGACCACGACAACCCTGCTGCGGGTGGCGGGATCCCTCCCCGATCCGTCGAAGCCGGAGGGCACCGACCGGCTGCCCCAGATCGAGCACGTGATCGTCGTGATGATGGAGAACCACTCCTACGACAACTACTTCGGGATGCTCCACCGAGGGGACGGGTTCACCCTCGGACCCGACGGCAGGCCGACGAACGCCAACCCGGACGCCCAGGGGCGGCCGGTGCGGGCGTTCCACATGGCCAACACCTGCCAGCTGGACACCCAGCCCAGCCAGGCGTGGACGGCCTCGCACGTGCAGCTGGACAGCGGGGCCCTCGACGGGTTCGTCCGCAGCCCCTCCGGTCCCGTCGCCATGGGCTACTGGACCGGCGAGGACCTGCCCTTCTACTACGGCCTCGCCTCGACGTTCCCGCTGTGCGACCGCTGGTTCGGGTCGTGCCTGGCCCAGACCTACCCGAACCGCCGCTTCCTCCTCGCCGGGACGGCCTTCGGCGGCGTCAAGACCGACGTCGCGTCGATCAACCAGCCCATGCCCCCCACCGGCACCATCATGGAGACGCTCAACCGCCACGGCATCCCCTGGCGCAACTACTACAGCGACCTTCCCACGACCGCCCTGTTCCTGCCCGTGGTGGCCGCCAACGGCGACAAGGTCGTCAAGATCGACCAGCTCTTCGTCGACGCCGCCAGCGGCAACCTGCCGGCATTCGCCCTGGTCGACCCGAACTTCGACCACGGCAGCGAGGAGAACAACGCCGACATCAGCCTCGGCGAGGGGTTCGCGGCCAAGGTCATCAACGCCGTCATGGCGTCACCGGCCTGGCCCAAGACCGTGCTCATCTGGTGCTACGACGAGCACGG
>Ga0209048_10000557_pt1 | contig 39594 bp, 41 predicted proteins | sample FrelakmetCRP12CR_FD_187146 | JGI IMG/M metagenome (GOLD analysis project Ga0209048, IMG submission 187146) | Freshwater lake sediment microbial communities from the University of Notre Dame, USA, for methane emissions studies - CRP12 CR (SPAdes)... | ecosystem: Environmental > Aquatic >...
AGGCAACTTTGACTTGGCGGTCTAGGGGGCTCGGATGTTATGACATCTCCCCCACCTGACCTGTTATTCAAAATTGCACTTCGAAATTGAACTCGCGTCCGTATTCTGGTCCGTTGATTATCCCATTCAAAATGCATCACTCGGGAGATGTCTGCTATAGGGCCTAACAACGGTTGGCTGCTCCTGGCCGATCGCCGCCGCTTTCACTTTCTCGGAATCAGCGACTCGCGCAGGAAATAAAGATAGGCTCCCATCGCGATCAGGCCGGCGGCGATGCCCAGCGGATTCTTCAGGGCAGGATCGACCAGGGAATCCGGGGCGAAGAGGATCCACCAGGCAGCGACCATCAGGCCGAACAGGAAGGCGCGCAGCAGCACCACGTTGCGGACTTTTTTCCGGCGCTGCGCCAGTTCTTCGGGGGTCAGGGGTGTTTGTGGAAGTTCGGAAGTCATTCGTGGCTCACCATAAGGAAGCCCCCTTGCGGGGGCCTCGAATCAATCAGGCAGCGCGACGCATTGTGAAAACGGGGACAGGCCACGGTTCCGCGGACTAACTTCTGGCACGCAGGCGTTCCGATCGTCACAACCGTGCGTCCTGCCTCTCCAATTCCGATTCCCACGCCAGCACATTTTCGTCTGCCGTGATCAGCGTTGCCTGGTGTTGCAATGAAGTGGCCACGATGAAACGATCTGCCGGGTCGCGATGCATGTTTTCCAGTTGGGTGGCGAGGATGCCGATGCGGCCGTCCAGTACAATTTCCCGGACGCCGGCCTGAAGCAGTTCGGAACGCCACTCGGTCGCCGGCAGGGGCAGTACGATACGTCCGCGCTGCGCGAGCATGGCTGTCTCCCAAAAGCTGATGGCGCTCACGGCAACCTGGCCGGCGCGCCAAGCATCTTCGATCAGGCGCCGCGCGACTGGACCCAGCGCCGGGTCGTTGCGATCCATCCAGAGCAGGGTGTGCGTATCGAGAACGATCAAGCCAACGCCTTCCACTCGATATTGTCCAATGGTTCAACAATGTCGCCGCAAATTTCCAGCTTGGGGTGCAAGCCGAATGGCGAACCGGAACGCCCGCCGGTATAAGGGTGTAACTCGGCGATCGGGCGACCATTTTTGGTCACGACCCAGACTTCACCTTTACTGGCGACGTCGTCCATCAAGGCAAGGCACTTGGCCTTGAATTCTGAAGCTTGAATTGTCGGCATGAGGGTCTCCGAAAATACTGACCATATTGGTGACCATAGTCTTTTAAGTGGTCACCGTCAAGACCGACAGCGGTCAACGATTCAGGTCGGGCAAAGCTTCGGGGCGCTCGCCACGCCGCAGTACAGCGGGTAACGGAATTACCAGACCCGAACCCGCGGCGACTGATTCCGCACGCCGGGTTGGCGACCTAATAGGAATTGCTGGTGGCGTTACGCGATGCGCCGATCTTCGGTCCCGGCGCCGCCTTGGGCAGCGCGCCGGAGAGCCGGCAACTGACGCCTTCGATCGTTTTCCCGTCGATGTAGCGGGTTACCTTGCAGCAGATGACGTCGCCGGACAACGAAAGCTCCGAGATCTGGTTAGCCACCATGGCCTTCGAAAGCTGCAGCGAACTGGCAATCTCGCTGTCGAGTCGTTCGCCTTGGGTTTTGAGTAAATCAAGTATTGCCGTGTTCATCAATTTTTTCTCGAATGTTTATAAGTATCAACATATTACACCCTTGCCAGCCAAGCCCCGAGTCCGATCGGTTTTTGGCCGTTTTTCGCCGTCGACCGTAACAGCACCGTTCAAATAACCGCGAGATGTGTCGTCCTTGCGCCGCGCACGGCCTTCAGCGGCGCAGCACGATCCAGCGTCACCAGCCTGCCACCCTGTTGTACGGCGAGCGCCAGCAGATAAACATCGGTGACCTGTCGGCTACCCAGCACGGCAGTCCAGGCTATTCGCTCGGCATCGAGCAGGCTGACGCCGTCCGGCCAGAAGGCGTGATGCGGCGTCGCCGTCGCCTCGGCAAGACGGGCCGCGATGGCTGCCGCCGGTTGGGCATGGGGGTAAGTCGACTGGGAGAGGATGCGTATGCAGCCGTTCTGTGTCAGCGGGCAGGATGCCCGCCACGACAGGGCGCGCGGCCGTAAACGCGGAAGCCCCCTTGTGGGGGGCTCCATTCAGCCAAAAACGCGCCGGAATTACATGCGGGCGATCATTGCGTCGCCGAAGGCGGAGCAGGACAACTCCTCGGCGCCTTCCATCAAACGGGCGAAGTCATAGGTAACCTGCTTGTCGCCGATGGCAGCTTCCATCGCCTTGATGATCAGGTTGGCCGCTTCCGTCCAGCCCAGATGACGCAGCATCATTTCCGCGGAAAGAATCAGCGAACCCGGGTTCACCTTGTCCAAACCGGCGTACTTCGGCGCGGTGCCGTGGGTGGCTTCGAAACAGGCGTATTGGTCGGAGATATTGGCACCTGGGGCGATACCGATACCGCCGACTTGCGCCGCCAGGGCGTCGGAGATGTAATCGCCGTTCAGGTTGGTCGTGACGATGGTGTCGTATTCAGCGGGACGCAGCAGGATTTGCTGCAGGAAGGCGTCGGCGATGGAATCCTTGACGATGACTTCGCGGCCGCTGTTCGGGTTCTTGAACTTGCACCACGGGCCGCCATCGACCAGCTCGGCGCCGAATTCTTCCTGGGCGACCTTGTAGGCGGTGTCACGGAACAGGCCTTCCGTGAATTTCATGATGTTGCCCTTGTGCACGATGGTCAGCGACTTGCGATCATTGGCGACGACGTACTTGAGCGCGGCGCGCACCAGACGGGTGGTGCCTTCAACCGAAATCGGCTTGATACCGATGCCCGAGGTGAGCGGGAAGCGGATCTTCTTGACGCCCATTTCATCCTGCAGGAACTTGATGACCTTCTTGGCGCCATCGGATTCGGCGGCCCATTCGATGCCGGCGTAGATGTCTTCGGTGTTCTCGCGGAAGATCACCATGTTGGTCAGTTCCGGGTGCTTCAGCGGGGATGGCACACCCTTGAAGTATTGCACCGGGCGGACGCACTGATACAGATCGAGTTCCTGACGCAGCGCGACGTTCAGCGAACGGATACCGCCACCGACCGGGGTGGTCATCGGGCCCTTGATGGAAACCGAGTATTCCTTGAGCGCGTCGAAGGTTTCCTTCGGGAACCACTCATCCGGCCCGTACAGGCGGGTGGATTTTTCACCGGCATAAACTTCCATCCAGTGAATCTGCTTGGCGCCACCGTAGGCCTTGGCCACGGCGGCGTCGATCACCTTGATCATGACCGGCGTGATGTCGATGCCGATGCCGTCGCCCTCGATGAAGGGAATGATCGGGTTGTTGGGAACCGGTTGCCCCGGAACGATTTTTGAACCGCCTTGCGGAACCTTGATGTGAGATGACATATTCACTCCGTGCGTTGTTGTTGGACGAACCGGTTTGAGTCGAAACGTCCTCGGCAGGGTTACCGGCCGAGGGATTTTCTGTAACCAGCTTCGCCCATAATTATGAAGCAAACCGGTGGAAGATGTCAGCCATTTCTCCCTCACCCGAACCGAGCGCACGGCCCCCGTCGAGGTAGCCGGAAGAAAAAAAGCGAAGGCCATGCCGGCCTTCGCTTTTTCTCGCAAAGTGACGATTCCGTACCGCCAACCCGGACAAGCGGTTGGCCGGTATGGATTTTTCCGGTCAGACCCGCGCCGCCCTCAACGCAGCGTTGAGGGTTGCGCTGGGGCGCATCACCGCCTTGCACTTGTCGGATTCGGCAATGTAGTAACCACCGATATCGACAGGTTTGCCCTGTACCGCCTTGAACTCCTCGACAATCTTCTGCTCGTTACCGGTCAGCGCCTTGGCCAGCGGGGCAAAATACGCCTGCAATTCGGCATCATCCCTCTGCGCCGCCAGCGCCTGCGCCCAATACATGGCCAGATAGAACTGGCTACCCCGGTTGTCCAGTTCTCCGGTGCGTGGCGACGGCGACTTGTTGTTGTCGAGCAGCGTGCCCGTTGCCTCATCCAGCGTCCTGGCCAGAATCGTGGCCTTTTTGTTGCCGGTCTTGATGCCCATTTCTTCGAGTGAAACGGCCAGTGCAAGGAATTCGCCAAGGGAATCCCAGCGCAGGTGGTTTTCCTCGACCAACTGCTTGACATGCTTCGGCGCCGAACCGCCGGCGCCCGTTTCGTACATGCCACCACCAGCCATCAGCGGCACGATGGACAGCATCTTGGCGCTGGTACCGAGCTCCATGATCGGGAACAGATCGGTCAGGTAATCGCGCAGGATGTTGCCGGTTACCGAGATGGTATCCAGACCACGAACCACGCGCTCCAGCGAGTAACGCATGGCACGGACCTGCGACATGTGCTGGATTTCGAGACCGGTGGTGTCGTGATCTTTCAGGTAGGTTTCGACCTTCTTGATCAGTTCGGCTTCGTGCGGACGGTACGGGTCCAGCCAGAAGATGGCCGGCATGCCGGAATTCCGGGCGCGGGTGACAGCCAGCTTGACCCAGTCACGGATCGGCGCATCCTTGACTTGGCACATGCGCCAGATATCGCCTTGTTCAACGTTCTGGCTCAGCAGCACTTCGCCGGTGGCGAGGTCGACGATATTGGCCACGCCGTCTTCCAGAATTTCGAAGGTCTTGTCGTGCGACCCGTACTCCTCGGCCTGCTGGGCCATCAGGCCGACGTTCGGCACGGTACCCATGGTACGCGGGTCAAAGTTGCCATTGGTCTTGCAGAAATTGATCATCTCCTGGTAGATGCGGGCAAAGGTCGATTCCGGCATGACTGCCTTGCTGTCCTTCGGACGACCGTCGGCACCCCACATCTTGCCGCCGATGCGGATCATGGCCGGCATCGAGGCATCGACGATAACGTCGTTCGGCGAGTGAAAATTGGTGATGCCCTTGGCCGAATCGACCATCGCCAGTTCCGGGCGATGCTCGTGGCAGGCGTGCAGGTCGCGTTCGATTTCTTCGCGTAGCGACTCCGGCAGGGTGGCGATCTTGTCGTACAGATTGACCATGCCGTTATTGACGTTGACGCCCAGCTCCTCGAACAGCTTGGCGTGTTTCTCGAAGGCTTCCTTGTAGAAGATCCGGACGCAGTGACCGAAGACGATCGGGTGCGAAACCTTCATCATCGTCGCCTTGACGTGCAGCGAGAACATCACGCCGGTCTTGCGCGCATCTTCCAGTTGCTCTTCATAGAAGTCGCACAGCGCCTTCTTGCTCATGAACATGGAGTCGATGATCTCGCCTGCGAGCAGCGACAGCTTCGGCTTGAGCACGATGGCGTTGCCACTCTTGGTGATCAATTCCATCTTGACGTCGCGCGCTTTGTCCAGCGTCATCGATTTTTCACCATGGTAGAAGTCGCCATGCTTCATGTGCGCGACGTGGGTACGCGAAGCCATGCTCCATTCACCCATCGAATGCGGGTTCTTGCGGGCATAGTTCTTGACTGCCAACGGCGCGCGGCGGTCGGAATTGCCTTCGCGCAGCACCGGATTGACCGAGCTGCCCAGACACTTGGAATAACGGGCCTTGATCGCCTTTTCTTCGTCGCTCTTCGGGGCTTCCGGGAAGTCGGGAATCTTGTAGCCGCGTGATTGCAATTCCTTGATCGCACTAATCAATTGATGTTGGGAGGCGCTGATATTCGGCAGCTTGATGATGTTGGTGTCCGGCAGCAGAGTCATCTTGCCGAGTTCGGCCAGAGTATTCGGGACCTTCTGCTCATCGGTCAGGTAGTCGGAGAATTCAGCAAGGATGCGCGCCGAAACCGAAATATCGCTCTTGACGATCTCGATGCCGGCCGGCGCGGTGAACGTTCGAATGATCGGCAGAAAGGCACAAGTCGCCAACAGCGGCGCCTCGTCGGTAAGTGTGTAAATAATCTTTGCTTTCCCTGCAGCCATGGCAACTCCTCGATTTGGGTTGATTTACGCGGATGCAATCTACGCCAATCCCCTTGCACCATACTTACAAACAAAATCCGGTTCGGGCATCGTTGCCTGACAAACCCGCCACCACCGGTTGTCGCAAGGCGAGGACGGCGATCAGCCATTTCCGATGCTAATCATCTTGTAGCGCGAGTGCTAAAATTCACATTCAACTCAGGACCAGCAACAATGAAAATATCCGTCGGACTTTACGGCGCCACTGCCCACCAGATTGCGCTGGCGACGATCCAGGGTTTCAACAAGCACTACAAGCTGTTTCGTGAAACCAGCAAGAATGCCAAGGAACGCTTCGAACAAGGCGACTGGCTCGGGGTGCATAAGGCCGTCAAGGAACGTATCCGCTTTTACGACGACCGTGTTGACGAGTGTGTCGAACGCCTGCGCAACGAATTCGATGCCGGGAACCTCGACGAAAACACCTGGCAGCAGGTCAAATTGCTCTACATCGGGCTGCTGCTTAACCACAAGCAGCCGGAACTGGCTGAAACCTTCTTCAATTCGGTGACGACCAAGATCCTCCACAGCGACTATTTCCGCAACGATTTCATTTTTGTCCGCCCGAGCCTGTCGACCGAAAACATCGAACCTGAACAAACCCCCACCTATCGCAGCTACTACGCGATGAAAGATGGCCTGCGCGGGTCGATCCGCAAGATCGTCGGCGATTTTGAATGGCAGCGCCCGTTTGCCGACCTCGAGCGGGACGTCAACGATGTCTATCAAGCGGTTCACCGCTACCTGAAGGAGAAGCCGGCGCGGGACGTCAATTTCCAGATCCAGGTTCTCGGCTCGCCCTTCTATCGCAACAAGGCGGCCTACATCATCGGCAAGGCGATCAACGGCTCTTTCGAGTATCCGTTCGCGGTTCCCGTCCTGCACGACGAAAACGGCAAGCTCTACCTCGACACCATTTTGCTCGACGCCTGGCGGATCGGCGTGCTGTTCTCGCTGTCGCGCGCCTATTTCATGGTCGACATGGAAGTCCCCTCGGGCTACGTGCAGTTCCTGCGTTCCATCCTGCCCAACAAGCCGCGTTCCGAGCTTTACATCATGCTCGGGCTCGGCAAGCAGGGAAAAACCATGTTTTTCCGCGATTTCCTCTACCATCTGCGCCATTCGGAAGACGAATTCATCATGGCCCCCGGTATTCGCGGTCTGGTCATGCTGGTGTTCACGCTGCCGTCCTATCCTTATGTCTTCAAGATCATCAAGGATGTCTTCGGCGCTTCGAAGAACATGGACCGGGCCACGGTCAAAAGAAAATTCATGATGGTCAAGCAGGTCGACCGCGTCGGCCGGATGGCCGATACGATCGAATTCTCCAACGCCGCCTTTCCGCTCAAGCGCTTCAACGAGGAAGTCATGGAAGAGTTGCGCCAGCTCGCTCCCTCATGCTTCGAGATCAAGGGCGAAACACTGATCATCAAGCACATCTATGTCGAGCGCCGGATGGAGCCATTGAACATCCACCTCGACCGAATGGAACGCACCAACAACATCGAGGGACTGGAACACGCCATCAGGGAATATGGCAGCGCCATTCGCGAAATGGCCCAAGCCAATATTTTCCCGGGCGACATGTTGTGGAAGAACTTTGGCGTTACACGTTTCGGGCGCGTGGTGTTTTACGACTACGACGAAATCGAATACATGACGGATTGCAACTTCCGCAACATTCCGCCGGCACCTGATTTTGAAACCGAAATGTCGGGCGAAGTCTGGTACCCGGTCGCCAGGAACGATGTATTCCCGGAAGAGTTCAGCACCTTTCTGCTCGCCTCGCCGATGCTGCGCAAGGTTTTTCACAAGTACCATCGCGACTTGCTGGCCGCCAGATTCTGGCAGGATGCCCAGCAAAAAATCCGTGACGGGCATGTCGAGGATTTCTTCCCCTATCCCGAGGAAATCCGCTTCAGCAAGCGCCCGCCGGACCCTGATCCGCCCGCGGCCGGCTGACAAGGAATATCAAAAACCTCTAAAATACGCGCCTCAACAATGGAGAACTCAGCATGCAGTTATGCATAGCAGTCGTGCGGGAGCGCGCACCCGGCGAGAGCCGGACCGCCCTCGTCCCGGAGACAGCCAAAAAATTTGCCGCGCTTGGCGCACGGCTGCGCATGGAACAAAGCGCCGCGATCGAAAGTCATTTTCTCGATCAGGATTTTCCTGATGTCACCATGGTCACCGGCATTGCGGAAGGCTATACCAATGCCGGCCTGATCCTTCGGGTGGCCCCGCCCTCGCCCGAGGAAATCGCCGCGATGCCAGAAGGCAGCGTCCTGATCGGGCTGCTCAAGCCGTTCGAGGACAAGGCGCGCCTCGCCGCGCTCAACGCCAGGAAGATCACTGCCTTTTCGCTCGAATTGCTGCCCCGCATCTCGCGCGCCCAGAGCATGGATGCCCTGTCGTCGCAAGCCTCCTGCGCCGGCTACCAGTGCGGCCTGATCGCTGCCGCCCGGTGCACGAAATTCTTCCCGATGCTGACCACCGCCGCCGGCACCATCCGTCCGGCGCGGGTGCTGGTCATCGGCGCCGGGGTTGCCGGCCTGCAGGCGATCGCCACCTGCAAGCGCCTGGGCGCCATGGTCGAAGCCTACGACGTGCGATCGGCAGCGCGCGAACAGATCGAGTCGCTCGGCGCCAAATTCGTCGACACCGGCGTTTCCGCCGATGGCGCCGGCGGCTATGCCCGCGAACTGACCGCCGAGGAAAAAGCCGCCCAGGCCGAGAAGCTGGCCAAGGCGGTTGCCCAGGCGGACGTGGTGATCACCACCGCAGCCGTTCCCGGCAAGAAGGCGCCGGTAATTGTCACGGTCGACATGATAAAACGCATGAAATACGGCGCCATCATCGTCGACATGGCTGCCGAGTCGGGCGGCAACTGCGCGCTCACCCAGCCCGGCGAACATGTCATCGCTAACGACGTGAATATCCATGGCCCGCTCAATCTGTCGTCGCGCATGCCGACCCATGCCTCCGAGCTCTACGCCAAGAACATCTACAACTTCATTTCGCCGTGGATCAAGGACGGCGAACTGGTTTTTGACTGGGATGACGAAATCGTCGCCGGTACCTTGCTGTGCAAGGACGGCGCCACGGTCAACGCCGCCGTCAGGCAGATTATGGGAGACGCATGATGGACGGCATGCTCACGCTATACATTTTCATGCTCGCTGCCTTCACCGGCTACGAGATCATCACCAAGGTGCCGGTCATCCTGCACACGCCGCTGATGTCCGGCTCCAACTTCATCCACGGCGTGGTGGTCGTTGGCGCCATGGTCGCCCTCGGTTCGGCCGACACCATTCTTGAACAGGCCATCGGCTTCTTCGCTGTCGCGCTCGGCGCGGCCAACGCCGCCGGCGGTTACGTGGTGACCGAACGGATGCTGGCCATGTTCAAGAAGAAGGAGGGTGCGTAATGACATTGCCCCTCTACGTTCAAGGCGCCTGGTTCATCGGCGCGCTGCTCTTCATCGTCGGACTGAAAGGCATGGGCTCGCCGGCCAGTGCCCGCCAGGGCATCGTCTGGGCCGGTTACGGCATGCTGATCGCCATTGCCGGCACCTTTCTGATCCCCGGGCTGAGGAACCTCACCCTGATGCTCGCCGCGCTCGGTATCGGCGGTACCGCTGCCTGGATTTCCGGCAAGAAGGTCAAGATGACCGACATGCCGCAGATGGTCGCCATCTACAACGGCATGGGCGGCGGCGCGGCGGCGGCGATTGCCGCCATCGAGTTTGCCCGGGCCGATAGCCACAGTGTCGTCGTCACGACCCTGGCCGTGCTCGGCGCGCTGATCGGTTCGGTTTCCTTCACCGGCTCCTGTATCGCCTACGCCAAACTGCAGGGGCTGCTCAAGAAGGCGCACCGCCTGCCGGCACAGAACGTCGTCAACGTCCTGCTGGCGCTTGCCGCGCTGGGGCTCGGCGCGGCGATGATCGTCCTGGCCCCCGCCCAGCCTGGGCTGATCCTGGTGTTCTTCGCCATCGCGCTCGCGCTCGGTGTCATCGTCACACTGCCCATCGGCGGCGCCGACATGCCGGTGGTGATCTCGCTGTTCAACGCGTTCACCGGCCTCGCCGTCGGCTTCGAGGGCTATGTGCTGGGCAACCCGGCGCTGATCATCGCCGGCATCGTCGTCGGCGCCGCCGGCACGCTGCTCACCCAACTGATGGCCAAGGCGATGAACCGGCCGATCTCCAACATCCTGTTCACGCCGATGGTTGCCAGTTCCGAAGGCGGCGCGGCAATCGAGGGCACGATGAAGGAACTCAGCGCCCTCGATGCGGCGGCGATGATGCGTTACGCCAGCAAGGTCATCATCGTGCCGGGCTACGGCATGGCGGTGGCGCACGCCCAGCACAAGGTCTGGGAAATGACCTCGATCCTCGAAGAAGCCGGTGTCGAGGTAAAGTTCGCCATTCACCCGGTGGCCGGGCGCATGCCGGGCCACATGAACGTACTGCTGGCCGAGGCCGGCGTGCCCTACGACAAGATCTTCGATCTCGAGGAAATTAACGGCGAGTTCGCCCAGGCCGACGTCGCGCTGATCATCGGCGCCAACGACGTGGTCAATCCGAGCGCCCGCACCGACAAATCGAGCCCGATCTACGGCATGCCGATCCTCAATGCCGATCAGGCGCATAACGTGATCGTCATCAAGCGCGGCAAGGGCACCGGTTACTCGGGTGTCGAAAATGCACTGTTCTACACCGACAACTGCCGCATGCTCTATGGCAATGCCCAGCCGATGGCCGGGGAAATCATCCAGCATCTCAAGGCCATGGGGTGAGCAGCCGGTTGCGGTCAAGTTAACACCCCCAACCGTCAGGCACCTTGGCATCTGACGGCCCCAACCAACCAGGAGAGACTCACATGTCAAATACCGTAACGCTAGGCGGCAACCCCATTGAAGTCAGCGGTCGCTTCCCCGCCAAGGGCGACCAGGCCCCGGCATTTTCATTGGTCGGCAAGGATCTGGCCGACGTCAGCCTGGCTAGCCTGGCCGGCAAGCGCAAGGTTCTGAATATTTTCCCGAGCATCGACACGCCGACCTGCGCGGCCTCGGTGCGCAAGTTCAACCAGAGCGCCAACGACGTCGCCAACACCGTCATCCTTTGCATTTCCGCCGACCTCCCCTTCGCCCAGAGCCGCTTCTGCGGGGCCGAAGGACTGGACAATGTGCAAACCCTGTCAACCATGCGCGGCCGGGACTTTCTGGAAGCCTACGGCGTTGCCGTCAAGACCGGCCCGCTGACCGGCGCCGCGGCACGCGCCGTGGTCGTTCTCGATGAAAACGACCGTGTTGTGCACAGCGAACTGGTCGGCGAAATCGCCAACGAGCCCGATTACGCCGCTGCCCTCGCCGCCATCGGCAAGTAAGGAAACCGCTTCTGCCGGCCGGTGAAGTCCTGGTTCCTCTACCTGATCGAATGTGCTGACGGCAGCATTTACACGGGCATCACCGTCGACGTCGAAGCACGCTATGCCGCACACCGTGACGGAACCGGCGCGCGTTACACCCGCTCGCATCCACCGGCAAGGCTTCTGGGATGCGAAGCGCATGCCGACCGCTCGGCGGCATCGAAAGCCGAGTATCGGGTGAAGCAGATGACTGCCGCAGAGAAGCGTCGTTTCGCTGCCGGCCTTTCCATTCAACTCAGCGGCTGAAGCTTTCTGGTGGAACCGATGACGGCTATGTGACTCTGATAGCGGTCACCACACCGAGCATCACGATGTCCTCGCTTGCCATCTCCGCCGTATCCGCTGCCAGCGAGATAACCAGGGCCGACTGGGCGCAGCTTGCCCACGGTCGGCACCCATTTCTCAACGCCGATTTTCTCGCCATCCTCGAACGCCACGGAACAGCCGGCCCGGCCTGCGGCTGGAATGCCCATCACCTGGTGTCCAAGGCACAAGACGGGACGGTACTCGGCATCCTGCCGACGTATGTCAGGTCAAATTCGCATGGCGATTTCATCCGCGACTGGTCCTGGGCTGCCGCCTATCAGCAACTCGGGAAACCCTATTTCCCGAAACTGCTGAGCGGCCTGCCGCATACGCCGGCAGCCGGCCCCCGGATTCTCGTCCGCCCCGGAGCGGATACTGATTTGGTCCGGCACGCTTTGATCGAGGCTGCCCTCGAGGCAGTGGCCGAGCAAAGGCTCTCGTCCTGGCATGTCGCCTTCCCGGCCGAGCATGAGGTGGAACTGCTCCGCGCGCATGGACTGCTGGTCAGTCACAACGTGCAGTTCCACTGGCGCGACCACGGGTACGGCGATTTTGCCGGTTTTCTCGGGAGCTTTGCGTCGGAGCGGCGGCGCAAGGTCAGGGCCGAACGCCGGCGCGTGGCTGAAAGCGGCCTGAGTATCGAGGTCCGGCACGGCGACGAAATTGATCCAGGAGAGTGGCCCGACCTCCACAACCTGTATGCCTCGACCTTCGACAAATACGGGAATTACGCCGCCTTTTCCCCGGAATGTTTCGCCGATCTCGCCGGCGCTCTTGGCCGGCGAATGGTCGCCTTCATTGCCCGCGAACATGATATGCCGGTAGCGATTTCGATCTGCTTTCGCAGCGACGACACCCTGTACGGGCGCTACTGGGGCACGACGGGGAATTACCACAGCCTCCACTTCGAACTGTGCTTCTATCAGGGCATCGACTATTGCCTGCGCCAAGGGCTCGCCACCTTCGAGCCCGGGGCCGGCGGCGAACACAAGGTGGCACGGGGTTTCGAACCGACCGTGGTGCGCTCCTGCCACTGGATAGAAGATGCCCGCATGCGGCACCTGATCGGACAACACCTCGAAAGGCAACGCCCGGCTATCGGGACCTATGCCGAGGAAGCCGCAACGCATCTTCCCTTCCGGATGGTCACCTAGTCGAGCGTCGCGACGTATTCGGCCACGGCATGCGCTTCCAGTTCTGTCAGCCTGGAGGCCACGGTATGCATTACGGCATTGTCGTTGGTCCGCTCACGCTTGTTGAACTGCTTGAGCTGGTCCTCGATATAGCGCGGGTGCTGGCCGGCGAGGCGCGGCAACTGCGGCGTGCCATGCGCCGTCGCGCCATGGCACGAAGCGCAGGCCGGCACACCCGAATAGCGATTGCCCTGCTCGAAAATGTATTTGCCGACCGCCACCAGCTCGCCGTCCTGCGCGCGCCGGCCGCCGGCCTTCCGCTTTTCGAAATAGGCGCCGAGCGCCACCATTTCCCCGGGCGTCAGGGACTCCGCCTGCGGCTTCATCGTCTCGCTGTTACGCTTGCCGCTCTTGAAATCCGCCAACTGGCGGGCAACATATTCGGCGTGCTGACCAGCCAGGCGCGGATAGACAGGACTCGCCGATTCGCCGCCCTTGCCATGGCACAGCGAACAGCGCTCGGCAACTATTTCCTCCGCCCGCTTCTGGTCACCCGCGGCATCAGCCGCCAGCACCGGCGCGGTGAACATCACGGCAAGCGCCAGAAAACCCGGAACCAGTCCTGATCGAACCATTCTTGTTCCCCTCAATCCTTGCCGGTACTGCCAAAGCCACCTTCGCCGCGCGAACTGGCATCGAAATCATCGACCACGTTGAAGCCGACCTGCAACACCGGCACGACGACCAACTGTGCGATGCGGTCGAGCGGGTTGAGCGTGAAGCGCTCCTGTCCGCGATTCCACACGGAAACCATCAATTCGCCCTGGTAATCGCTGTCGATCAGCCCAACCAGGTTGCCGAGCACGATGCCATGCTTGTGACCAAGGCCCGAGCGCGGCAGGATCATTGCCGCCAGCCCCGGATCGGCGAGGTGGATGGCCATGCCGGTGCGCACCAGCGTCGTCTGGCCGGGGACGATTTCCAGCGGCGCGTCGAGACAGGCGCGCAGGTCGAGCCCGGCCGAACCCGGCGTTGCGTAATGCGGCGGGCTCTCGCGCAGGCGCGCGTCGAGAATCTTGACGTCGATACGGTGCATCAGTCTTTTCCTGTGAGGTCGGCAATATGTGCGACGAGCTGGCGGGCGAGCACCGATTTCGGCGCCGGCGCCAGCGGGTGGGTGCCGTTGTCATCGAACAGCACGAGGCGGTTGTCGTCACCGCCGAAACCATCCTGGATCAGGTTGCCGGCGATCAGCGGGATATTCTTCTTACGTCGCTTGGCCTGCGCGTACTCGTCCAGATTGCGGCTCTCGGCGGCGAAACCGACGCAGAACGGGCCGTTCTTCAGGGCCGCCACTTCGGCAAGGATGTCGGGGTTCTCGACCAGTTCGATCGGTGGAATTCCGCCCGCATCCTTCTTGAGCTTGTGTTCGGCCACATTGGCCACACGGTAGTCGGCGACCGCGGCGACCGCGATAAAGATGTCCGCCCCGGCAACCCGCGCCATCACTGCGGCGTGCATATCGAGGGCGCTGGTCACACTGATGCGGTCGACGCCCTGCGGAGGCCCAAATCCGACCGGACCGGAAACCAGCGTCACCTCCGCCCCTGCTTGCCGGGCAGCGCGCGCCACGGCATAGCCCATGCGCCCGGAGGACAGGTTGGTAATGCCGCGCACCGGGTCGATGGCTTCGAAGGTGGGTCCGGCGGTGATCAAGACCTTTCTGCCGGCCAGCGCCTTGGGCGTGAAGAAGGCGATTGTCTCTTCAAGAATTTCTTCCGGTTCCAGCATGCGGCCGGCACCAACTTCCCCGCACGCCTGCTCGCCGCTGGCCGGGCCGAGCAGGCGCACGCCGTCGGCCATCAGTTGCGCCACGTTGCGTTGCGTCGCCGGGTTTTCCCACATCTGGCGGTTCATCGCCGGGGCCAGAATCAGGGAACAAGCGCGGGCCAAGACCATGGTCGCCAGCAGGTCATCGGCGAAACCATGCGCCGCGCGGGCAATGAAGTCAGCTGAGGCGGGGGCGACCAGAATCAGGTCGGCCTGCCGCGAAAGATCGATATGCGCCATTGCGTTCGGCATCCGCGCATCCCACTGGTCAGTAAATACCGGCTTGCCGGAGAGCGCCTGGAAGGTCATCGGCGTCACGAAGTGGGTCGCGCCCTCGGTCATCGCCACCTGCACCTCGGCGCCCTGCTTGCCGAGCAAACGAACCAGTTCGGCTGCCTTGTAGGCGGCAATGCCGCCAGTAACACCGAGAACGATGCGCTTTCCCTGTAATTCCATTGCCTTGCCATTAGAATGAGTGCTTTCCCATTCTACTGGAAATCGCATGGCGATCAGCGACTGGCCCGCAGGTGAACGACCGCGTGAGCGACTGCTGGCGCACGGGCCGGAAGCGCTTTCCGACGCCGAACTGCTGGCGATCTATTTAAGAGTGGGCGTGCGCGGGAAAAGCGCCGTCGATCTCGCCCGTGAACTGCTACTGCGCTTCGAGGGCAGCTTAAGCGCGCTGGTCGAGGCCTCGCTTGAAGAACTGGCCAGCGTTTCCGGTATCGGCACGGCCAAGGCCGCACAACTGAAGGCCAGTTTTGAACTGGCGCGCCGGGCGCTGGCCCGTGAAATGTCGACCCGCGACTCGTTTTCGTCGCCCGGCAAGGTGCGCGACTGGCTGCGGTTGAAATTGGCGACGCGCCAGAGCGAAGTCTTCATGGCGCTCTGGCTCGACGCGCAGAACCGCCTGATCAAGGCCGACGAACTTTTTTCCGGCACCCTGACGCAAACCAGCGTTTACCCCCGGGAGGTGGTCAAGGCCGCGCTCGCCAACAATGCGGCGGCAGTCATCCTCGCCCACAATCACCCCTCCGGCGTCGCCGAGCCGTCGCCGGCCGACGAAATGCTGACGCAGAACCTCAAGGCAGCGCTGGCCATGGTCGATGTGAAGGTGCTCGATCATTTCATTGTCGCCGGCACAGCCACGCCGCTGTCGTTTGCCGAACGTGGTCTTTTGTAGAAAAGACAAAAAGCACTTGAAACAATCGGTGGTTCTTCGCTATACTCGCGGGCTTTCCTATAGCGAATTCTGGAGCACCAATCATGGCGCGAGTCTGCCAAGTAACGGGTAAAGCCCCGATGGTCGGGAACAAGGTTTCCCACGCCAACAATAGAACGAAGCGCCGCTTCCTGCCGAATCTGCAGTATCGTCGTTTCTGGGTCGAGTCTGAAAACCGCTTCCTGCGCCTGCGTGTTTCCAACGCCGGCCTGCGCCTCATCGACAAGATTGGTATCGATACCGTCCTCGCCGATCTGCGTGCGCGCGGCGAAGTCTGATTAAGGAAGGATAGATAAAATGGCTAAAGGCGGTCGCGAAAAAATCAAGCTGGAATCCACGGCTGGCACCGGGCACTTCTACACCACCTCCAAGAACAAGCGCACGACGCCTGAGAAACTGGAGATGATGAAGTATGACCCGAAGGCTCGCAAGCACGTTGCTTACAAGGAAGTGAAGCTGAAGTAATCCGGCTCCCTCCAGCTTTCGACAAACCCGCCTTTCGGCGGGTTTTGTTTTTGTGTCACCGGCGCTACGCCGGTTAGGGCGGCGCGGCCTTGGGCCATATCCCGGCGGATTGAGGCCCTCAATCCCTGCGCCAGAACAGCAACGCAGCGTAGCCGACGATCCCGGCGAAGATCAGCAGCGACCAATTAGCCATCGACAGCGCGAGAAATTCCCACTCGCGACTGGTGCAGAAGCCGGTGGCCAGGAACAGCGACGGCCATTCCATGCCCAGCCAGTCGACCAGACGCTCGATGGCATTGGGATCGCTGTAGCCGCACTCGGTCGCCAGCAGCGGAAAGGCCTGCATCCAAGTCTGGTAGCCGGCTACCGCCACGCCACCGGCCGCCAGCGCGGCGATCAACGCCGACCACAACAAGCGCCCGCCGGGAAGCAACACGCCTGCTAAGGCGACCAGCCCGATGATCAGGTAGAGCAGGCGCTGGAAAATGCAAAATGGACACGGCGCCAGCCGTAACAGGTGCTGCAGTTCCATACCCACCGCCACGAGGCCAAACACCCCGAGCGCCAGCGCGGCGAAACATGCCCTGACGGGCACCTCACGCCAGCGCATAGCTCCGCATCCGGATCGACATGTCCTGCAATTGACGGATGCCGGAGGCCTCGGCCTTCTGGCACCAGGCCTGGAGTTCGGCAACCAGTTGCTCGCGACTTGCGTTGCTGCGGTTCCACAGCGCGGTCAGTTCGTCGCGCATGGCGTAGAAAGTGGCGAGGTTCTGGCTGTTTGCCAGCATCCCGTCGAGCCGTTTGCGCCAGTCCTCGGGAATTTGGCGTACATCGACTTCCAGCCACTGCTTGAGGCCCTTGTAGTTGGCCTTATCCTGCAACTTGGCCAGTTCCTCCCGGTACAGCTTGCGCATCAGGCTGGCATAGCGCGCCAGCACGTCGTGGCGATGGTTGATAACCGCCTCCAGCGTACTGCCATCGACCACCGGGCGTGGCGAAACAATTCTCGGCACCGGCGCCAGCTTTTTCACCCGCGCCATGCCCAGCGCCGACAGGATGCGAATGTACATCCAGCCGATATCGAATTCGTACCAGCGATTCGACAGCTTGGCCGAGGTCGCGAACGCATGGTGATTGTTGTGCAGTTCTTCGCCACCGATGAAGATGCCCACGGGGAAGATATTGGTCGAGGCATCGGCGCAATTGAAATTGCGGTAGCCCCAGTAGTGCCCGAGGCCGTTGATCACGCCGGCCGCCCAGAAGGGAATCCAGGCGACCTGCGCGACCCACATCAGGGCACCCGGCACGGCGCCGAACAGGACGACGTCGATGATCAGCATCAGGACGATGCCGGCCTTCTGGCCCGGCTTGTAGATATGCCGCTCCAACCAGTCATCCGGGGTGCCATGGCCGTAACGACGCAAGGTTTCCTGGTTGCGCGCTTCCTTGACGTAGAGGAAGACGCCACCCCACAACACCCGGTTGATGCCCAGCACCTGCGGGCTATGCGGGTCTTCCGAGGTTTCGCACTTGGCGTGATGCTTGCGGTGCACCGCCGCCCATTCCTTGGTCCCCATGCCGGTGGTCAGCCACAGCCAGAGACGAAAGAAGTGCGATGGCAACGGCGACAGTTCGAGCGCCCGGTGTGCCTGATGGCGGTGCAGAAAAATGGTAACGGAAGCGATGGTGACGTGCGTCAGCCCGAGCAGCACCAGAACATAGCCCCACCAGGGCAGATCAAAAATACCGGATGACATGGAGTCTTTCAAGAATGCTTCGTGTTCAGCATTTTAAGCCATGCGCCGGGCCACGTGCGGCGCGGCTCGCAACAATCCTGAAAAATGCCTTTCCGGGACGGTCGACCGCAACAAAGTAGACCGCCGCGTTGGGCGCCGTTAAGATTGCCGGATGAATACACGCATACTGCTTGTCGAAGACGACGAACGCCTGGCCGAATTGACGGCCGAGTACCTGACCAAGAACGATCTGCAGGTGAGCATCGAGCCGCGCGGCGACACCGCCGAGGCCCGCATCATCGCCGAGCAGCCGGATCTGGTCATTCTCGACGTCATGCTCCCGGGCAAGGACGGCTTCGAGGTCTGCCGCAGCGTCCGCCCGCATTATCGCGGCGTGATCCTGATGCTGACGGCGCGCGACGAGGACTTCGACCAGATCCTCGGCCTCGAGATGGGCGCCGACGACTACATTGCCAAGCCGGTCCAGCCGCGTTTGCTGCTCGCCCGCATCAAGGCACTGCTGCGCCGTCTGCCGGTTGCCGGCGAAGGCCCGGCAGGCGAAGCCGAAAAGATGGTGTTCGGCCAGTTCCGCATCAGCCAGGCAACGCGCACCGCCGCATTGGGCGACGAAACTATCGACCTGACCACCGCCGAATTCGATCTCCTCTGGCTGCTCGCCTCGCATGCCGGCAACGTCCTGTCGCGTGACGACCTGTTGCAGGAACTGCGCGGCATCGGCTTCGACGGCCTCGACCGCTCGATCGACGCGCGCATCTCGCGCCTGCGCAAGAAACTGAACGACGACCCCGAAAACCCGACGCGCATCAAGACCGTGCGCGGCAAGGGTTACCTGTTCAGCAAGCATGACTGGAACTGAGCCCGGCGACGAGCGCGAAAAAAGCCAGGGCCTCGTCCGCTCGCTTTTCCGCGTCTCGCTGCCGCGCTGGCGGGGCGGGCGCTACAGCCTGTCCAAGCTGTTTTTCAATTTCTACCTGCTGGCGATGGGTTCCTTCGTCGCCATCGCCTTCACCGCCGACTTCATCATCTCCACCGCCCAGCGCGGCATCACCGACGACTACGCCCGGCGTTTCATGCGCGGCACCATCACGCTGATCGAGGACGAACTCTACCGCACCCCGCGCAGCGGCTGGACCAAGAAAATCGAGGAACTGGACGAGAAATTTTCCTATCGCCTGGGCATCGTCGAACGTATCACACTCGACCATACCCTGACGCCGAAGCAGGTGACCAAGCTGGATGCCGGCGACATCGCCATCGACCACGATGGCGACATCATGTATCGGCGCCTGGGCACCAGCAGCAAGGTTCTGGTGGTTGGCCCGCTGGCCGCCAACCGCAACCCGGAACCCAACGAAAGGCTACCGCTCGAACTGCGCCTGCGCCTGCTGACCTGGAGCCTGATTGGCGTCATCTTCGGTATCGCCCTGTGGTTCTGGGTGCGCCCGATCTGGCGCGACCTGGAAACCTTGCGCCAGACCGCCCTCGACCTCGGCGATGGTGATTTCGATGCGCGCTCGCCACCAGCACGCAGCCCGATTTTCGCACCGCTGTCCGACACCATGAACAGCATGGCCGAACGCGTGCAACAGCTGCTCGCCACCCACCGCGAACTGTCCTCGGCCATTTCGCATGAGCTGCGCACACCGATGGCCCGCATGCGCTTCGCGCTCGAAATGCTCACCGACACTGACGACGACAACGAACGCGCCCGCCTGTGGGCCATGATGGAAGCCGATCTCGACGAACTCGATCACCTGATCGACACCAGCCTGACCTATGCACGCTTCGAGCGCGAAACCCCGGAGCCGCACTTCTCCAGCGTGCGCTTCGCGGAATGGCTGCGCGACGAGGTCGATGCAGTCCGCCTGCTCGGGCGCAACCTGGACATCGCGGTCGACACCGCCAAACTGCCCGAAAACCTCGGCATCGACCTTGACCGCAAGGCCATGCCCTATGCCCTGCGCAACCTGCTGCGCAACGCCTTCAAATATGCCGGCAGGCAGATCATCGTCAGCGCCGAATTGCAGGATGGAAAGATCGTGGTTCATGTCGACGACGACGGCATCGGCATTCCGCCGGAAGACCGCGAAAACGTCTTCTCGGCGTTCACCCGGCTTGACCGCTCGCGCGACCGCGCAACCGGCGGCTACGGCCTTGGCTTGGCAATCACCCGGCGCGTGCTTGAACTGCATGGCGGCACTGCGACCGCCGGCGCTTCACCGTTTGGTGGCGCCCGCTTCACGCTGGCCTGGCCGATAGCGCAGTAGTCGCCGTTACACAGCGTCACGGAAGATCATCCCCCGTTACGTCGGGGCAACGTGTGTGCAACAGACGCAGCAGCGCTTGGCCAATACACTTCAGTTCATGAATAAACAGCAGTACACGCACAGCGAAAGCAATGACATGAGCGAAATTAACATCAACCGGTTTATCGAAGCAGCCCGTCAACACCTGTTCGGACTGTTTCCGGTCGACGCCATACCGACAAGCGCCAGCACGGTCCAGTAATGGCCTTCGCCGACAACCTGCCGATCAATGAAAGCCTCGGCGTCTTCGTCGGCGTGGCTGGAATGGATTGGCTGGTCGATGGCCATGCCGAACTAGTCAGGGCGTTGCTGGTCGCCATCGCTGCCGGCGGCGTGATTTTCCTGGTCCGTCATTGGCGCGGAAAACGCCGCAAGAACTGATCTTCCCGTTTACCCTCCCTCGAAATACCCGTTTCGAGACCTCCTGTTTCCCCGCCCGCGAGGCGGGGATTTTTTTGCCGGCGCTGCCGATTACCTCGACAGGCTACGCATGGCGCGCTCAAGACCATTGATGGTCAGCGGGAACATGCGCTTGCCCATCAGTTGCTGGAGTAACAGGATCGATGGCGTGTAATTCCAGTGTTCTTCGGGCAGCGGATTGAGCCACACGGCGCGCGACCAGGTGTTCAGCAGGCGTTCCATCCAGACAGCGCCGGCCTCTTCGTTCCAGTGCTCCACACTGCCGCCGGGGCGGGCGATTTCGTAGGGGCTCATGCTGGCATCGCCAACGAATACCAGCTTGTAGTCCGGACCATAGCTATGGATCACATCCCAGGTCGACAGTTTTTCGCTGTGGCGGCGGTGATTGTCCTTCCACACGCCCTCATAAACGCAGTTGTGGAAGTAGAAATGTTCAAGATGCTTGAATTCCGAGCGGGCAGCCGAGAATAGTTCTTCGCAGGTCTGGATGTGATCGTCCATCGAACCGCCGATATCGAGAAACAGCAGGACCTTGATCGCGTTGTGGCGCTCGGGCCGCATGTGCAGATCGAGCCAGCCGCCGTTGCGCGCCGTGCCGGTGATGGTGCCGTCGAGATCGAGTTCGGTGGGCGCTCCCTTGCGCGCAAAACGGCGCAGGCGGCGCAGGGCGACCTTGATGTTGCGCACACCCAGTTCCACTGAATCGTCGAGATTGCGAAACTCGCGCTGTTCCCAGACCTTGACTGCCGTCCGGTTACCCGCCGATGCGCCGCCGATCCGAATGCCTTCCGGATGGTAGCCACCGTGACCGTAGGGTGAAGTTCCGGCCGTGCCGATCCACTTGCTGCCGCCCGAATGGCGTTCTTTCTGTTCGGCCAGTCGCTGTTTCATTTGCTCGAACAACTTTTCGTAGCCTAGCTTCTGCAGCTTGAGCCGTTCCTCTTCGGAAAGATGTCGTTTAGCCGCCAGTTCCAGCCATTCCTCGGGGATCATCGGCGCCATTCCGGGCAGCGCCTCAACCCCCTTGAAGTATTCGCCGAATGCGCGGTCGAAGCGGTCATACAGTGCCTCATCCTTGACCAGGATGGCGCGCGACAGCAGGTAGAAATCGTCCAGACTGCCGCTGACCAGGCGCGCCTCCAGCGCTTCGAGCAGTACCAGCAACTCCTTGGTTGAAACCGGGAGTTGCCGCGCCTTCAGGTGCAGGAAGAAATCAACGAGCATTTACGACTTGCGGCGGGCCATGAAGGCCAGGCGTTCGAAGAGATGGACGTCCTGTTCGTTCTTGAGCAAGGCGCCATGCAACGGCGGAATGGCATCCTTCGCCTCCCTGGCGCGCAGCGCTTCGGGTGGAATATCCTCGGCCAGCAACAGTTTGAGCCAGTCGATCAGTTCGCTGGTCGACGGCTTTTTCTTCAGGCCGGGCACCTCGCGCAGGTCGAAAAAAACCTGTAGCGCCTCGCGCAACAGGTCGTGCTTGAGAGCGGGAAAGTGGACGGCGACGATGCGCTGCATCGTTTCCTTGTCCGGAAACTTGATGTAATGGAAGAAACAGCGGCGCAAAAAGGCGTCGGGCAGTTCCTTTTCATTGTTCGAGGTGATGATGATCAACGGCCGGTGCTTGGCCTTGATCGTGCGGTGCAGTTCGTAGCAATGGAATTCCATGCGGTCGAGTTCGCGCAACAGGTCGTTGGGGAATTCGATGTCGGCCTTGTCGATTTCGTCGATCAGCACCACCGACGGCGTTTCGCATTCGAAGGCCTGCCACAGAACGCCATGACCAATGTAATGGCTGATGTCCTCGACGCGCGGGTCACCGAGCTGCGAATCGCGCAGGCGGGAGACAGCGTCGTATTCGTAGAGCCCCTGTTGCGCCTTGGTGGTTGACTTGATGTGCCACTGGAAAAGCGGCATGCCGAGCGCAGCTGCGACCTCCTCCGCCAGCAAAGTCTTGCCGGTGCCTGGTTCGCCCTTGATGAGCAGCGGGCGCTGCAGGGCGATGGCCGCATTGACGGCGAGGGTCAGGTCGCGGGTGGCGACGTAGGTGTCAGTACCTTCAAATTTCATGGATATGCTCGCTGGGTCCGCCGGATACTCAGATCGACTGCCGGCGGAAATGGTGAGAAAAACCCTGAAGCCGGCTTCAGGCAAGAGCGCCGCGCAACAGGCGCTGCATCGCTGCGGCGACGGCCCGGGCATCGTCATCCCCGAACTGCGCCGCGTTGTAATTGACGTTGATCGTCATCCCGCCGGAATGGGTGGTCACGGCGGTGAAGACCGGTTGCGTCCTGGTCGGGCACAGCGCGAAAGAACGCGACTCGACCACCAGCCCTGGTAGCTCAGGCAGCGGCGGCAAGCGGCCGGCGTTGGACAGCAGGCTGGTCTGAACGCCGCGCGCCATCATGCCGCTAAAGCTCACGACGCCCTCGGGACTGGCCGGAAATTGCTCGACTGGCGGCATGAAGTCATAGAACAGATGGCCGGCGCCGGCGCTGATCTGCTGCCGGATGGCGCCGGTCAGGCGCTGCGCCAGAGACCACAGCGCGGCATCGTTCCCGACCCGCTGGATGCTTGTCACCAGCGTCACGTAAAAGCTCGGCGTCTCGGCGCCAACCTGCTTGGTGAGGTGCGGGCGCAGGTCGGCGGCACAGGTGAGGCCCAGCACCCGCTCATCATCATCACCAAACAGCGCGCGCAGGGCAATAAGTTGCGCCGCGCCGATCACACCATTGACGGTGGCCTGGTTGGCGCGGGCATTACGCGCAAGCGCATCGGCTTCGGCGACCGAGAGCTGTAGTGAAATGATGCGCGGGACAATTTCGTCACTTGGGCGATGACCAACCTGGGCCACCGGCAGACCCGAACGCTCGGCGGCAGCCTTGCGCATCGCCTTCAGCTGACCCAGAAGTTCGCGGCCCGCATCGCCGGCAAAGGCGGCAGGGTAGAGTGCTCCCAACGGTGGCTGCAAGGGCATCGGCGTTTCATCGACCGGGGCGCCTGCCGCACCTTGCAGTACTTCGCTGAGAACCGCAAAACCGGAGCGCGCATCGCCGATCGAATGATGAAAGATCAGGGCAATGATCCAGCGCTCGCCGTCACTGAGGCGGCAAGCACGGATCAGCGGCGCTTCGCCCAACTCGAAGGGTTCAACGATGCGTTCGGCAAGCGCCATGCGCCAGTCCTTGTCGTCGATGCGGATCAACGGCAGACCCGTCGCCAGCCTTGGCACGAAGTGCAAGCGCTGGCCGGCATCGGCCTCGATGGCTGCCTTGAGCAGCGGGTGACGTCTTTGCGCGGCGTCGAGCGCTTGCTGCAGCGCCTGCTCGTCGAGATCGCCGCGGCCCTCGGCCATGACCGCGAAATTCATCGATGAAAAACGATCGAGGAACCAGAAAAAGGCTTCGGCGCGATCCAGAGGGCGCGGCAAGACTGAAGTCGTCATGGCGTTGGCGTTGGGCATCTTGAAAGCACGGAATTCGAGCGAAGCATTGAAGTATCGCCGCCCATGCTTGCCGCGGTCAACGCAGGATTTCTGGCAGAATCGTCAGTGCTGGCGACGGGAAACCGCCAGGCAGCCGATCCTCCATAAATGAAAAAGGGCTCCAGCGGAGCCCTTGGGGAAGTGTCGAAACCTTACTTGACCTGTTCGATACCGGCCAGCGTCCAGCCCCGGCTGCCGTCGCGCGGCTTGACCATGTGCCAGATTTCATCGAACGGTTCGGCAGCCGCGTTGGCGGCCTCACGGATGAGTCCGGTGAAACGCACGCTGACGATATAGCGGGTGCTCTCTTCCGTCACGTCGAGCACTTCAGCGTTAATCGTCACGACGTCTGTCTGCTGGGCAGCCTGACCACGTTCGGCAAAACCCAGCTTGATCTCGCCGAACATTTCCGGCGTCGTGAATTCGCGAATGTCTTCAAGGTTGCCGGCATCGTTCGCCGCCTGCAGGCGAATGAAATTCACCTTGGCATTGCGTACAAAGCCGTCGACATCGAAATCGGCCGGGATAAAGTTGGCGTTGCTTGCAGCCACGGCAGCGGCGGCCGGCGCGGCACTTACCGCCGGCGTGAAGTCAGGCGTGCTCGGCGCGTTGCGGCCGTAATTGGCGCCGGCGCCCGCATACTGCGCGCCTCCCATGCCGGATTGCTGGGCGGCAGCCGCTTTCTTGCGCATGACGAAACCGATCACCATGACGACTGCCATAATCAGCAGGCCGATCATCATCATATTGGCCAGACCTTCACCGAAGCCGAAATGCGAAGCCAGTGCAGCCAGACCCAGGCCAGCGGCCAGGCCAGCCAGCGGTCCCATCCACGAACGCTTGGGTTGAGCGGCAGGGGCAGCGGCCGGCGCGGCAGCCGGGGCTTGCTTGGCAGCTGACGGCGGGGCGCTCGGGGCGACCGATTGACGCTGCATGCCGGATGAACTCCCACCACCCAGACGTTTGGCTTCGGCATCGCCGGTGACCAGCGTCAAACCAAGCGCCAGGGCGGCGGTAAAAAGGACAAATGATTTCATCGATGTCTCCGTTCAGGGTATGTGATGTGCAGCTAAGGATAGTGGCAGGATGCATTCAATAAAACAAGGAACAGACGAAGTCACTCTTCCAGAAAAACGAAGTGTCAGCATGTCGCGACGCAGGTTCTCCAGGAACTCGGAGTCACTAGGGGTCTCCTGGCTCATGTCGGGTCGCGGGAAGTCGATTTTTCGATCATCTGAAAAAGCTTGTAAGAATTTTCCCGTGCCGCCGACTAATCAGACAGGTACTCGTATCAAACGCACGAGACGGAAAACAGTTCCGGTTTCCGCGCAATGCGACGAGTGCCCGGATGAGTCAGCAAGACTAACGCATCGACCTCAACTTCAACGGAGAAATTCATGAAAAAACAAAATCTCGTTTCACTGGCCGTCGGCTCCGCCTTTGCCGCTGCAGCCCTGACCCCGATGGCGCACGCAACCATTGACAACCCGTTCGGCGCCACCAGGCTGCAAGCCGGTTATCAACTGGCCGAGGCTGATACCAAGACGAAGGACGGCAAATGCGGTGCCGACAAGAAGGCGGCTGAAGCAAAATGCGGTGCCGACAAGAAGGCTGCCGACGCCAAGTGCGGCGCCAACAAGAGAGCCGCCGAAGCCAAATGTGGCGCGGACAAGAAGCCCGACGCCAAGGCCCCTGCTGACAAGAAGATGTAAACATTCATTGACGGGTAGCGGTGCAGGGATTTCCCTGCCCGCACCGCTTTCATGGAGCAGCCTGATGAATGCACGTCCCGCCAGCGGCGCTGGTCTCGGCTTCCGCCGCGAGTTGATCGAGACGCTGAAGGCCGGCGTGCCGGAAGCGATCCGCTTCTTCGAACTGGCCCCGGAAAACTGGGCCGGCATGGGCGGGAAATCCGCCAGGGATCTGCGCCACTTCAGCGAGCGTTACCCGTTCGTCTGCCACGGTCTGTCGCTCTCGCTGGGCGGCCCGGCGCCACTCGACGAAGCCCTGCTGCGGCGGATCAAGGCCTTCATGACTGACCATGGCATGAAGCTGTACACCGAGCACCTTACATGGTGCGGCGATGACGGCCATCTCTACGACCTGCTGCCGATCCCGCTGACTGAAAAAGCGGTCAAATGGACAGTCGACCGCATCAGTCGGGCGCAAGACATCCTCGGCATGCGCATCGGCATCGAAAATGCCTCCTACTACGTCGCCCCACCGGGCGCCGAAATGAACGAAAGCGAGTTCATCAGCGCCATCGTCCGCGAAGCTGATTGTTTGCTGCATCTCGACGTCAACAATATCTACGTCAATAGCCGCAACTTCGACTTCGATCCGCTGACGTTCATGGACAGCCTGCCGCTGGAACGCACCTGCTACGTCCATGTCGCCGGGCATTACGTCGAACCCGACGGCCTGCTGATCGACACGCACGGCGCCGCAGTCATCGACCCGGTCTGGTCATTGCTCGAAGCCGCCTACCAGCGCATCGGCGAGCTGCCGACCTGCCTGGAGCGCGACTTCAACATCCCCGATCTGGGGCAGTTGACCACAGAAGTCGAGATCATTGCCCGCATGCAGGCCGCCGCCAAACGACGCGAGGCAGCCTGATGAGCGCCCCTGACTTCCAGGTTTTCCAGCACGCCTTCGGCCGCCATATCCGCGACCCGCAGCACACGCCCCGCCCGGCTGGTGTGCCAGCGCGCCGGATGGCGGTGTACAACGAACTGCTGTTCAACAACATTACCGGCTTTCTCGATCCCTGCTTTCCGGTCTGCCGCAAGCTGCTCGGCGAATCACGCTGGCGGCGGCTGAACCGCAGCTTCTACCGGGACTGGAAGTCGCACACGCCCTGGTTCCGCGAGATCCCCCGCGAATTCGTCCGCTACCTGAACGAGGCCGTCATCCGTCAGCCGCTGCCGGCGTGGTTTGCCGAACTGGCGCATTATGAATGGGCGGAGCTTGCGGTCGACATCATGGATTGCCCGATTCCCGAGCACGATCCGGGCGGCGATCTGATGCAGCAGAATATCGTGCTCAACCCCGCCCTCCTCGATCTGTCCTACGCCTGGCCGGTGCAGCGCATCGGCCCCGACTATCGGCCGCGCAAGCCGAAAGCGACGCATATCGTCGTCTATCGTGATATCGATGATCGCGTCCAGTTCGTTGAGATCAATCCAGTCACGGCCCGCCTGCTCGCGCTGCTCACGGAACAGCCGACCAGCGGCAACATCGCTTGCCGGCAGATTGCCGCCGAACTGCAGCACGCCAACCCGGCGCAAGTGGTCGCTTTCGGCGCGGCGCTGCTGGACGACCTGCGCCGGCAAGGGGTCATTCTCGGCGTGCAAACATGAAGAAAGGGCTCGCCACCAGCGCGCATCGGCAAGCGGTCAGCAAACGTTACAAAGCAGCCAAATAAGTTGCACAGACGCCCGCCGCCGGCTGCATTAAATTGACTTCGTCGTCAGCCACAGAAGGAGACATCATGGAAAAAACGAAGAGCAAGGCGAAGCGGTTTCTGAAGCTGGACAGGCTCGGCCTGCGCATCGCCCACGCCCAGAAATATTTCGCCAAGCATCGCAAGGAGCGCGCCGAACGGGCATTCGAGCGGAGCATGCTGCAGGCTACGTAATTTCCGGAAACCATGGTCCGGAAAAACGGCGGGAATCCTATTTGGGTTGTTCCGCCGTTTTTTCGTTGAGCACCCGGACTTCGCGCTGCGGGAAGGGAATCCGGATGCCGTTTTCCTTGAACGCTTGCCAGATGGCGAGGTTGATGTCGGAAACGATATTGCCCTTGCCCTCTTCCGGGTCGGCAATCCAGAAACCGAGTTCGAGATTGATGCTGTTTTCGGCGAACACGGTGAGCAGGACGCGCGGCGCCGAATCGGAGAGAACGCGCGGTTGCGCCGCAGCCGCCTCGCGCATCAGGCGCATCGCCAGTTCGAGGTCGGTGTCGTAGGCGACGCCGATGGTAGTGGCCAGGCGCAAGCGGCTATCGGAATACGACTGGTTCTGCACGACGTTGGAAATCAGCGCCTCGTTGGGGACGATGAATTCGACGCCGCCCGGATTCTTGAGCACCGTGTAGCGCGTCGTGATCTTGCTCACCTGGCCGCTGTCCGCGCCCACCTGCACCACGTCGCCGAGGTGGATCGAGCGGTCGAGCAGGATGATGAAGCCGGAAACGTAGTTGCTGGCGATCCGCTGCATGCCAAGGCCGAGGCCGACACCGAGGGCGCCGGTGAATACCGAGAAGGCGGTCATGTCGATGCCGACCATCGACAGGCCGGTGACCAGCGCCGCCACGGTCAGCAGCGCCTTGGCGACGCGCACGCCGACGATGCGCAGGCTGGAATCGACCCCTTCCATGCGCATCAGGCGCGCTTCGAGCAGGCCGGCGATCCACAGCGCGGCGACCACCGTCAGGAAGACGGTGACGATGCCCTGCAGGATCATCCACAGGTTGAGGCGTTGCGCCCCGAGCGGGAAAACGACCCCCTCCAGCTTGTCGATCACATCCGGCGCCAGATCGGTAATGTAGAGCGCCAGCCAGCCCCAGACCAGGGTGGCGATGATGCGTTCCCAGGTCGCCAGCCAGGTCGCCTTGGGAAAAGCCTGACGCAGCACGAAGACGACGCCGCGCACCAGCGCCAGCGAACCGAGCAGCGGCATCGCCAAGCGGAACAGATTGACGTGGATAAAGTTCGCCAGCACCAGCTTGGTTATGCCGACCAGCACGATCGCCGTCAGCGGAAACGCCAGCCGGGCGCCGGCATCCTGCAGGCGCCCGGCGCCCTCCTGGTGGTGGCGGCCGATCCACCAGCGCGCGAACAGCCAGGCGACGCCGACGCAGGCGGCCAGCGCAACCAGTTGCCAAACGAAATTCGGGTCGCCGAGATCGTCGACCAGATCGCGAAACAATTGCAGGGCCGGGTTTTTCTGGGTCATGCCTTCTTGTCCAGAACAGCGGCGAAAAAACCGTCGGTGTTGTGCCGGTGCGGCAGCAAGCGCAGGAAATCGCCTTCGAGCATGACGCCGTGCCTGGCTAGTACGCCGGACGCCGGCGTCAATGTAAATTCCGGATGACTAGTCAGAAAAGCCTCGATGATGGCATCGTTTTCCGCGGTCAACAGGCTGCAGGTGGCATAAACCACGCGACCGCCGGGACGTACCAGCTTGGCCGCCGCATCGAGGATGGCCGCCTGCTTGACCGCCAGCTCGGCGACCGAGTCCTCATTCTGTCGCCACTTCAAATCGGGGTTGCGGCGCAGCGTACCAAGGCCGGAACACGGGGCATCGACCAGCACGCGGTCGGCCTTGCCCGCCAGGCGCTTGATCTTGGTATCGCGCTCATGGTCGATGCGCGCCGGATGCACATTGGACAGGCCGGAGCGCGCCAGACGCGGCTTGAGTTTGGACAGCCGCTTGTCGGACACATCGTAGGCATAGAGGCGACCGGTGTTCTTCATCAGCGCCCCGAGCAAGAGCGTCTTGCCACCGGCCCCGGCGCAGAAATCGACGACCATCTCGCCGCGCTTCGGCTCCATCAGGTAGCCGAGCAACTGGCTGCCTTCGTCCTGCACCTCGAACGCGCCTTCGAGGAACAGCGGATGCTTTGCGAGCGCCGGCTTCTCGCGCAGTCGGATCGCCAGCGGCGAAAGGGTACCCGGCATGGCGGCAATCCCATCGGCAGCCAAACGCTCGAGAACCGCCTCGCGATTCGTCTTCACAGTATTGACCCGGAGGTCGAGCGGCGCCGGCCGGTTGAGCGCATCCGCCAGGCGCAGCACTTCCTCGGCCCCGAACTGCGCTTCCAGCCTGTCGTACAACCAGTCCGGCAGATCGCAGCGCACGGCGGGCCTGAACTCGGCCTCCGCCATCGACTTGGCGGTAGCCAGCCATTCTTCCTCGCTCGCCCGCAGTACCGGGGCCAGTTCGCGCTGGCTCCAGCCGCGCGTCACGGCAAGCGCCACCAGCAGCCGGGCGCGATCGGACAACTTGCCGGCACAGCGCGCCTCGATGCTGCGCCCGCGGCGCAGCACGGCAAATACGGTTTCGGCGACAAAGGCGCGGTCGGCGTGACCGAGTTGGCGATGCTCGCGGAAATAGCGCGAAACGACCGCATCCGCCGGGTAGTCGAAACGAAGCAACTGGCCGAGAACGGCTTCGGCATGAGCAAACAGGGCGGGGGTAAAGCGAGCGTTCATTGCGATCCTATTTCCGTGGCGACCTGCTCGAAGCTTTCGCCCTTTTTATCGGTAAAGCGGATTTTAACCGGCAAGTTGGCGTGATCGAGCGCGATCCATACCTCCGTTGTGTTGTCGGTCATCGCCCGCAGATGAAGCGTGTGGAAACGGCCGGCCGGCGTTTCGATTTCCTCCTCGCCCAGCGAATCGAGCGCATAGCGCTCGTATTTCTTGCCGGTAACCACGCCCAGCACGCGGCCTTCGGCCAAGCCGCCCAGATAGGCGAGCTGGTAGTTGAGCGACAGGATGTCCTGCGTGCCCGGCGCAATCGGCCGCACGCTGCCATCGCGCGACAGGCGCACCTCCGCGGTCGACCAGTCGAAATCGGCGTTCTGGTTGTCATCCTTGCCATTCTTCAGGCTGCGGTAGCGTTCCGGCTGCAGCCCGCCGGCGACTAGGCGACCGGAACTCTCGGTCTCGATGCGGATCGGCTTGAACAGCGAAACCAGGCCGCTGGTTTCAGTGATACCGGTCAATTGGTAGCGACCGTCTTCGCTGAACTCCCAGCGATGTTCGGCGCGACCGATCTGGAGGCCGAGCGATTCCTTGTAGATGGCGAAGCGGATCGTGCCGCTTGCCGGCAGCAGTGGCTTGGCGGGTTGGACAGGCGGCTTGGGCGCGGTCAACGGCATTTCAGGGGCGATTTCCGGAGCAGGTTCGGTTGCGGGGGCGACCGGCACGACTTGCGGCGCCGGTGCGGCAGTCGCCAGTTTCGGCGCCCGTACCGGCCTGGCTTCCGGCTTCGCCGGCGCGGGCGATGCGGCGGGTGGCGGGCTGGGTGGTGCGGGCGGTAGCCTGAGCTCGGCATGCAGGGGCACTGGATCTGGCTCCGGACCGCCGCCGAACAGTTCCACATCCATCCCGAGCAACGCGGCGGCATGAATGGCCAGCGAACCGAAGAGCGCGGCGAGCAGCGCGACCGGCATCGCGACTCAACACACCTCGGGCGCGATCAGCACGGCACTGTCGGCCAGCTCACCGGCCAGCCGCACCCGGCCATTGTCGAGCCGCAGCCTGTCCTCGGCGAACCAGCGCACGGCCTGCGGATATATCCGGTGCTCCTGGCGCAGCACGCGGGCGGCCAGCGTCGTTTCGTCGTCGCTGTCGAGCACCGGCACGGCAGCTTGGATAATGACCGGGCCGTTATCGAGCGCCGGGGTCACGAAATGCACCGTGCAGCCGTGGATGCGCACGCCCTCCTCCAGCGCCCGTCGGTGCGTGTGCAGGCCGGGGAAGGCCGGCAGCAGCGAGGGATGGATGTTCATCAGCCGGCCCGCGTAATGGCGCACGAAAGCATCGCTCAGGATACGCATGAAGCCGGCCAGCACGACGAGGTCGGGCGCAAAGCTATCGATGCATTCGGCCAGCGCGGCATCGAAGGCGTCACGTTCGGCAAAGGCCTTGTGGTCGATGTAGTGGGCGGTAATCCCGGCTTTTTCGGCGGTCTCCAGCCCTGCGGCAGCGGGCCGGTTGCTGATCACGGCGGCGAGGTTGACCGGCAGGGTGCCGGCATCACGGGCGGCGATCAGTGCCTCCATATTGGAGCCACGGCCGGAAATCAGGATGACTATGTTCTTCATTTCAAAAACCTACCGGAAGAAAAACCATGGTCGCAACCGCTTGCGCCGACCGGGAAACAGCCCGGCCGTTGCGGTCGGCAACGATCTTGGCCATTAGATCGAGCAGGCCGGTGATCCGGCCGAATTCGCGCTCGAAGGAGAGATTGCGGTTGGCCGGGTCGAGCTCGTTTGACAGCAGAAACAACTCGCCGGCCTGATTGCGGTCGTTGCCCAACTTCCAGACGGCGATTTCCATGTTGCGCGCGCAGTTGTAGAGCTTCGTCTCGTTCAGGCTGTCGAGGATGTAGAACTCCTCCTTGTGCTCGAAGGCGGCATCGACCATGGTCAGCAAGCCATAGACCAGCGCCGCCACCCGGTCCCCGTCGTAAGCGTTGCTGAAGGCCAGCGCCGCCGCCTGGCGCTCGCGCAATCCACCGAATTCCTGCCAGTTCCGATAGTTGCGCTGGCGCAGGCGTTCGACGGCCGCCTCCCGGCTAACGGCTCCACCCTTCTTCCACTCCTTCGGATTGCGCTTGTAGAGCTTGTCGGCAATCAGCAACAGGCCCTCGACGACTTCGGCACGATCGGTGTCGGCAATGCGGTCGACATCCGACTTGGCCAGATACTTGACGTCCACCGTCGTCTGGGTCCGGCCATCCTTCCCCATCTTCGTCGCACATGCCGCCAGCGACAAAGCAAGGAGGAGGACCAGCCAGCGCATCAGGCGGTCCGGTGCTTCAGCCAGCCGACGGCGACCGGCACCAGCGAAACGATGATGATGCCGACGATGATCAGCGTCAGGTTGGCCTTGACCCACGGCATGTTGCCCAGCCAGTAGCCGGCCAGGCACAGCGACACCACCCAGGCGAGGGCACCGATCAGGTTGAACATCGTGAACTTGGCGTAGGACATCGCCCCGATGCCCGCCACGAAGGGGGCAAAGGTGCGAAAAAGCGGCAGGAAGCGTGAGATCACCAGCGTCTTGCCGCCGTGTTTTTCATAGAAGGCATGCGTCTTGACCAGCGCGTCGCGGTTGAAGAAACGCGAGTTCTCCCAGTGGAAGACCTTGGGCCCGAGAAAGCGGCCGATCTGGTAATTGACCGTATTGCCAAGCACCGCGGCCAGGGTCAGCACCCCGATCAGCGTAACAATGTCCATGCCGCCCTCGCCGATCGCCGCCAGCGCGCCGGCGACGAAGATCAGCGAATCGCCGGGCAGGAAAGGCGTCACGACGAAGCCGGTTTCGGCAAAGATGATGACGAAAAGGATGCCGTAGATCCACAGCCCGTATTGCTGCACCAGGATTGCCAGGTGCTTGTCGAGATGAAGGACGATATCGATGAACTGCGTCAGTAATTCCATGAATTGCGCCGGGCGTGAGAAAGCGGTGATTTTACCTCAAGGTATAATCCAGCCATGCCGACGATTGCCCGCCTTCCCGACCTCCTGATCAGCCAGATCGCCGCCGGCGAAGTGGTCGAAAGACCCGCCTCGGTGTTGAAGGAACTGCTGGAAAACAGCCTCGATGCCGGCAGCCGGGCGATCCAGGTCCATCTCGAGGAAGGCGGCGTCAAGCTGATCCGCGTCACCGACGACGGCTGCGGCATCGCTAGGGAGCAGCTAGCCTTGGCTCTAACCCGGCACGCCACGTCGAAAATCGTTTCGCTCAACGACCTCGAACGGGTCGGCACCCTCGGCTTTCGTGGCGAGGCGCTGTCCTCGGTCGCCTCGGTCGCCCGCCTCACCATCAGCAGCCGTGAGCGCGGCGCCAGCCATGCCTGGAAGCTGAAGGCAGAACCCAACGCCGAGCCGGAACCGGCGGCATTGATGGCCGGCACCGTTATCGAAATGCGCGACCTCTATTTCAACACCCCGGCACGCCGCAAGTTCCTCAAGGCCGAAGGCACCGAATTCGCCCACTGCGCCGACGCCGTAAAGCGCCTGGCGCTGACCCGCCCGAATGTCGCCTTCAGCCTGACCCACAACGGCCGCAACCTGTTCCAGCTTGCCCCCACCGACAGCGCGCGGCGCATCGCCGACATCCTCGGCGACGACTTCCTTGGCGCCGCCCGCCGCCTCGACGCCGCCGCCGGACCGCTGGCCATCAGCGGTTTCGCCATCGACCCGACGCGCGCCACCGATGCCAAGGACGGCCAGTATGTCTTCGTCAACGGCCGCTTCGTGCGCGACAAGGTGATCGCCCACGCCCTGCGCGAAGCCTACCGCGACGTGTTGCACGGCAGCCGCCAGCCCGCCGTCTGTCTGTTCGTGAACATCGACCCGGCGCTGGTCGATGTGAACGTGCACCCAGCCAAGACTGAAGTCCGCTTCCGCGACTCGCGCGCCATGCACCAGTTCGTCTTCCACGCCATCCAGCGCACGCTGGCGGCGCCGGTGCAGGGCGAAACCCGCGAATTCCAGAATGTTGCACCCCAAGGGTACTTCCTGCGGGGCGCGGTCGACGCCCAAAAAACGGCAAATTCCAATTTTGTCCCGAACTACCCGCCGCCGCTGCGCCATCAAAGCACACTCGGCGTCGCCGAACCCGCTGCTGCTGCCTACCTCGCCTTCGCCCGCGCCACCCAGGGCATCGGCGCCCCGGTGAGCACTTCGGCAAGCGCGCCTCAATTCACGCCTTCGGATGCCGTCGACCGCGCCCCGCAGGAAGTACCCTTGGGGTACGATAGCTCGCCGCTCGGCTACGCGCTGGCCCAGTTGCATGGCATCTATATCCTGGCCCAGAACGCGCGCGGCCTCGTCCTCGTCGACATGCACGCAGCGCACGAACGCATCCTCTACGAAAAGCTGAAGACTGCCCTCGACAACCGCCAGATCGCCACCCAGGCGCTGCTGATCCCCGCCGTCTTCGCCGCCGACCCGCTCGACATCGCCGCCGTCGAGGAACACGCCGAAGCCCTCGCCGACCTCGGCTTCGCGATCGCCCCGCTCGGCCCCAACCAGCTCGGCGTACGCAGCGTCCCCGCCCTGCTCCAGTCCGGCAACCCAGCCACGCTGGCCCGTTCGTTGATCGCCGAGCTACGCGAACATGGCATCACCCAGCTCGCCACCGCCCGCCGCAACGAACTGCTGGCCACCATGGCCTGCCACGGCGCCGTGCGCGCCCGCCGCATTCTTACCGTCCCCGAAATGAACGCCCTGCTGCGCCAGATGGAAGAAACCGAACGCGCCGGCCAGTGCAACCATGGCCGGCCGACGTGGACCGAACTGCCACTGGACCAGCTCGACAGGTTCTTCCTGCGCGGGCAGTAATCGGGCCGCACGATGTCTCGTTTTTCACTATCACAGCACTAATTTTCCCTGTAAAACCATAATGTTCCATACGTTTTGTGATGTTTCACGTGCATAATCCAGTTTTCGTCCCGGCCATCAGCCCCTTGACCAAAGCACTTGTTTTTCCACACCTGTTCGCCGCACGCCTGATCCTGGCGGGCTTTCTCGTTGCCGGCGGTTCAAGCACCCTGGCCGACATTCCGCCGATGTTTCGCCCGAATGCCGGCAGCCTGCTGAACCAGGCCACCCCGCCCACCGTTGAACCAACGCTGCCTTCCTCCACGCTGCCGGCGCTGCAGGATGAAGCCCCGCTGAAGCCCGGTGCCGAGGGGGCAAAAGTCAAGGTATCGCGATTCGTGCTCGAGGGCGTCAGCCTGCTGCCGCAGGCGCAGTTGCAGGGACAACTGTCCGACTTGATCGGCCAGGAACTCGGCCTTGCCGATTTGCGCAAGGCTGCCGCGCGCATTACCGCCATCTATCGCGAACAGGGATATTTTCTCGCCCGCGCCTATCTGCCGACACAGGATATTGCCGACGGTGTCGTGCGCATCGCGGTGCTCGAAGGCCAGTATGGCGCCGTCGAAGCCGGCGGTTCGCCGCGACTGGGGCAGGAGCATGCCCAAGGCATCCTGGACGCGCATCAGGTTGGCGAAGGTCAACCCATCGAGCGTTCATCCCTCGAGCGCAGCCTGATCCTGCTCGAGCAGCGCGGCGGCGCGCCGGTGCAGGCGGTGATGCAGCCCGGGGCCACGGTCGGCACGTCGCACATGGTCATCGAGGCGGCGGCCGGCCCGTTGTTCAGCGGACAACTAGGCGCCGACAACTACGGAAATCGCTACAGCGGACAGAATCGCGCGACCGCCCTGCTCAATCTCAACAGCCCGCGCGGCATTGGCGATTTGGCCAGCCTATGGCTGATGAAATCCAGCGATTCCGACGCCTTCTTCGCCGCTTACCAAACGCCGGTCGGCTATCAGGGCTTGACCCTGGGTGCCAGCTACTCGCAGTTCAATTACCAGTTGTGCTGTGAATTCGCCCCGCTCGACCAGAAAGGCTACGCCAAGGTGTTCGGCCTGCAGGCGCGCTACCCGTTGATCCTGTCGCAGCGCGCGATCATGAACGCCGGACTCGCCTTCGAAAACAAGCACCTGAACGACAGTTCGGCGCTCGGCGAACTGTCAGACAAGGATGCGAATGTCGTCAGCCTCTCGCTCGATGGCCTTGCCGCAACCGCCAGCGGCCAGAATCGCTACCAAGTGGCGCTGGTGACCGGCGACCTGAACATTTCCGGACCGCCGGCCTACGTCCAGGCGAACGCCGCAACGGTCGATACGGCCGGGCGTTACGTCAAGTTGCGCGGCGAATACCAGTACCTGCATTTTCTGGACAACGGCCACCAGTTATTCCTGCGACTCTCGGGTCAGGCCAGCGGCAAAAATCTCGATTCCTCCGAAAAATTCCTGATGGGCGGCGTCAATGGCGTCCGCGCCTACCCTGAAGGCGAAGCACCCGCCGATCAGGCGCTGCTGGCCAGGTTCGACTGGGTGATTCCAGTTCCCCTGCCGAACCTCTTCGGCGGCCTGTCGGCACGTCTGTTCGTCGATGCCGGCACCGTCTGGCTGCTCCAGGACACGCGCGGCGGCCTGGACAATTTCGGCATCCCCAACCACTACAACCTGTCCGGCGCCGGCTTCGGCTTCAACTGGAACCTGCCGAAAGGACTCACGGCCAATCTGGAGGCCGCGACCAAGATCGGCAACAATCCCGGCGCTTCAGCCAAGGGGAACGATGCGGACGGCAAGGACAACAGTTCCCGCGTCTGGCTCGGACTGAACTGGGCGTACTGAGAGACTTTATGAACTGCGCGTACCGACTGATCTGGAATGAAGACCTGAGCGCCTGGGTCGGCGCGCCCGAAATCGCCTCGGCGCGGGGTAAACGCGGCCGCGTCCGGCGCTGCGCGGCGACGTTGTTGCTGACGCTGGCCATCGGCACCCACGCCACGCTGGCGGCCGATCTCGCCGCCACGGCACTGCCGGGTGGCGGCCAGGTCAGCGCCGGCCAGGCCACAATCAGCAGCACCAGCGCGGCCATGACGATCAATCAGGGCAGCCAGCGCGCCATCATCAACTGGCAGAACTTCGACATCGGCAGCCAGGCCTCGGTCAATTTCCAGCAGCCCAACAGCTCCGCCGTCACCCTCAACCGCGCCAGCGGTCCCACCGCCTCGCGCATCGAAGGCCAGTTGACCGCCAACGGCCAAGTCTTCCTCATCAACCCCAACGGCGTCCTCTTCGGCCAGGGCGCCCGCGTCAATGTCGGCGGGCTGGTCGCCTCGACGCTGAATATCCGCGACGATGATTTCCTGTCCGGTAATTTCATTTTCAGCGGCAACGGGGGAAGCATCACCAACCAGGGGCAGATCACTGCCGCGCCTGGTGGCTATCTGGCGTTCATCGCGCCGACCATCACCAACAACGGCATCATCAGCGCCCCGCAGGGAACGGTGGCCATGGGCGCCGGCGAACGCGTCCGGCTCAACTTTGCCGGCGACCGGCTGGTTGGCCTCGACGTCAGCGCCGACACCATCGACACGCTGATCACCAACAATCAGGCAATCCGAGCCGACGGCGGCGCCATCCTGCTGACCGCGGCCGGCGCCGAGGCCGTGACGCGCAGTGTGATCAACAATACGGGCCTGCTCGAGGCTGGCAGCCTCACCCAGGACGGCGGGCGCATCGTGCTCACCGCCGGCAACGACATCAACCTCGGTCCTGCATCGACGGTTGCGGTCGACGGCCAAAAAGGGGGCGAAATCAAGGTGCAGGCCCAGTCCGGCACCCTACTCGCCGCTGGTCGCCTCTCGGCGCGCGGCGCCAGCGGGACGGGCGGCGCCGTCCAGTTGCTCGGCCACCAGGTCGGCCTCGTCAATGCGGCGCAGGTCGATGCCTCGGGCGCGACGGGTGGTGGCACGGTGCTGGTCGGCGGCGACTACCAGGGCAAGAACCCGGACGTGCAGAATGCAGCAGCGACTTTCATCGCCAGCGACGTGCGAATCAGAGCCGACGCGCTGCAACAAGGCGACGGCGGCAAAGTCATCGTCTGGTCGGACGGCACGACCCGCTATTTCGGCAACATCCGCGCGGATGGCGCCGGTGTCGGCGGCAACGGAGGCTTTGTCGAAACATCGGGCAAGGAGACGCTCATCGCCACTGGCGAGGTCAGCGCCAAATCTCCCTACGGACAAGCCGGTACTTGGCTGCTAGATCCGAACAACATCACCATTCAGTCAGCGGGCGGCAACACGAACGTTACTGCAAGCCCCAACTTTACGACCACAAATGACAGTGCAATCGTTACAACCGGCAGCATCCAGACGGCACTGAATGCAGGCACCAGTGTCACCGTCACCACTGCGAGCGCCGGCACTAACAGCCAAGTGGGTGACATCACAGTTGCGAATACCATCGCGAAGACGGCAGGTGGTAACGCCACACTAACGCTCACCGCCTTGAATAACATCGTGTTCAATGCTGGTGCTAATGTCAGCTCGACGTCTAATCAGCTCGGCCTCACGCTGAACGCCGGCGGCGCCATAACAAACCCGGCAACGATCAATACCAATGGTGGATTGCTGACGTTCAACTCAGTTGGCGCCTCGACCCAGTCGGGCGTGGTCAGCGGAAGCGGCGGCTTGACCAAGGCGGGCACGGGCACGCTGACGCTGTCGGGTGCGAACACCTACGCGGGTGCAACGACCATCAGTGCGGGTACGCTGAGCGTTAACAGTGTCGCCAATGTCGGCGGTGGCGCCAGTGCGCTGGGAGCGCCGACGACGGCGGCGAATGGAACCATCGCCCTAGCCGGCGGAGCGACCCTGCAGTACACAGGAGCAGGTAGTAGCAGCAACCGCGTCATCAATCTGACCAGTAGCGGAGGCATCGTGGATGCTTCTGGCAGTGGCGCGCTGACACTGAGTGGCGGCGTCACCGGTAATACGCGAAATCTGACGCTCACGGGAAGTGGCGCTGGGACAGAGAGCGGGGCTATTGGCACGACGAGCGGCACGCTCACCAAGGTCGGCACTGGCACGTGGACCCTGTCCGGTGCGAACACCTACACGGGGGCGACGACGATCAGCGCGGGCACGCTGACGGCC
>Ga0209048_10000558_pt1 | contig 39591 bp, 32 predicted proteins | sample FrelakmetCRP12CR_FD_187146 | JGI IMG/M metagenome (GOLD analysis project Ga0209048, IMG submission 187146) | Freshwater lake sediment microbial communities from the University of Notre Dame, USA, for methane emissions studies - CRP12 CR (SPAdes)... | ecosystem: Environmental > Aquatic >...
CGACCATGTCGCGACGCTGCGCCAGGCGCGACGCACCTACGAACCCGATCCGGTCTGGGCCGCGGTCGAGGCGCACCTCGGCGGCGCGGACGGCATCACGGTGCATCTGCGCGAGGACCGCCGCCACATCCAGGACGAGGACGTGCGCCGGCTGCGCGAGCTCGTCCACATCAAGCTCAATCTCGAGATGGCCGCGACGAGCGAGATGATCGGCATCGCCTGCAAATTGAAGCCGGAGATGGCGATGCTGGTGCCGGAAGGCCGGCTCGAGGTCACGACCGAAGGCGGGCTCGACGTCATTGCGCATGAAGCGGCGCTCCGTTCGGCGGTGGCGCGGCTTGCCGACGCCGGCATCGTCACCAGCGTGTTCATCGACGCCGACCCGAAGCAGATCGAGGCGGCTGCGCGCATCGGCGCCCGCGTGTGCGAAATTCACACGGGACCCTACGCCCACGCGTTCAACGCCAAGGGGCGCGACCCGGAAAGCGCCGCCGTCGTCGAGCGGCTGGCCGAGATTCGCGCCGCCGGCGATGCGATTCGGCGCGCGGGGATGCGCTTCAATGCGGGGCACGCACTCAACTATTTCAATGTGCAGCCAGTCGCCGCGCTGCCTGGCGTGCGCGAGCTGCACATCGGCCACGCGATCATCTCGCGCGCGGTCTTCGTCGGCATGCGCGAGGCGGTGCGGCAGATGAAGGCGCTGATCCGCGAGGCCGCGGCGTGATGGTCGAGATGCCGCGTGGCCCCGTCATGCTTGGCGTCGAGGGACTGGTGCTTGGCGACGCCGATCGCGCCCGGCTGCTCCATCCGCTGGCGGGCGGCGCGATCCTTTTCACGCGCAACTTCGAATCAGCCGCGCAACTCGAGCAGCTGAATGTCGCCATTCACGCGCTGCGCTATCCGCGGCTGCTGATCTCGGTCGACCACGAAGGCGGGCGCGTACAGCGCTTCCGGGACGGCTTCACGGCGATTCCCGCCATGCGCACGCTCGGCGAACACTGGGATCGCGACGTCGCGGAGGCCGCGCGGGAAGCGACTCGCCTCGGCGGGACGCTCGCCTCCGAGTTGCGCAAGTGCGGCATCGATTTCAGCTTCACGCCGGTCCTCGACCTCGACTTCGGCTCGAGCGGCGTCATCGGCGACCGCGCGTTCCACCACAATCCCAATGTGGTCGCACATCTCGCGGCGGCCTTCTGTGACGGGCTCGCGGCGGGCGGCATGGCGGCAGTCGGCAAGCATTTTCCGGGGCACGGCTTCGTCGCAGCGGATTCGCACCACGAGATTCCGGTCGACGATCGCCCGATGGAGCGCATCGCCGTCGCCGATCTCGTCCCGTTCGCGGCGCTCATCCGGAAGGGACTGGCCGCGATCATGCCTGCGCACATCGTGTATCCGGCGATCGACACGAAACCTGCCGGCTATTCGCGCGTCTGGCTGCAGGACATCCTTCGCGAACGGCTGCGCTTCGACGGCCTCGTCATGTCCGACGATCTCGGCATGGCCGGCGCGATTGGGGAAGGCGACATCGTCGCGCGGGCCGAGGCCGCGGTGGCCGCGGGCTGCGACGTCGTGCTCTGCTGCAACGACCACGCAGCGACCGACGATCTGCTCGCGCGCTGGAAGGCGAAACCATCCACGGAGCTTGCGCGCCGCTGGGCAGGAATGGAGGGGCGGTCCCCCAAGCCATTTCCCTGAGTCGTATATTGCGGATCAGGCCTCGCCAGCGGCCGCTTTTCGCGCGCCGGTGCCGCAGGTGACCCCTGCGGTCGGCGCAACCTGCCTGCGGCCTAGCGCCACCTGCGCATGCAGAACGCGGCAGCGGCGAGCAGCAGGAGCGAAAGCGCAGCCAGACTCAGCCCCGAGAGCGACGGAACCGGAGTCGACATCGGTGCGCCGGAAGCATAGGTGAACTGGTCGTTCGCGCTGACGGCGCTGGTGCCGCTGGCTGTCGTGACCGTCACGTCGACGACACCGACAGCGCCCGCTGGCGAGGTCGCTGTGATCTGAGTATCAGAAACGACGGTGAATCCCGCGGCGGCGTTGGCGCCGAACTTGACCGCCGTTGCTCCGGTGAACAGCGTGCCGGTGATGGTAACGGCCGTGCCACCGGCCGGCGGGCCGGACGGAGGAACAACGCTGGTAACCGTTGGCGCCACCACGGCACTGCATGCTTCGGTCTGAAGCGCAGCGATTGCCGCCGCTGTGACAGGTGTATCGATCAACTTGATGTAGGTGATGATCCCCGGCGACGATTCGGTGATCGCCGCAGACCCCGTGGTGTTGTCCATCAGGAAGATGACGTTCTGAGCCAACGGTATGTACAGGCCCCCGCTATCCGTGTACGTCCCGGCCGGGGTGGTGCCAACAAAGACGCTGACGACGCCGGTCGTACCGTCGCGCGTGAACGTAACGAAAGAGTAGCGATCATTCACGAAACTGCCCGGGGCAAACGTGCCGACGGGGTAGAGAGACAACCCGCCGTTCAACTCGTAAATGCCGGTGTCCAGGGTCGAGTTGGAGAAATCGATCAGACGAGAGTAGCCGGATCTCATCGGGTTGAACTTGACGATCATGGAGATCGTGTAGGAGCCCCCGACAACGGCCGGAGAGTTGTTCGGCGTCCGGAGGCCGCCATACTGGGGGAAAGACCAACCGCGCACGGTTGGCGTTCCGGGACAGACGATCGCGTCGATGGTCGTGTTGACGAAACTTCCGTTCACGAATGGGCCGTTGTTGAAGGTCGCGACGAGCGTGTTGCCCGCACTTTCGAGTGGGGCCAGGGTATCGCGGAACAGGTAGGTGCCCGATGCCGCATAGGTCGTGGGTGCGACCAGCAGCGTCACCGCGACGACGAGCATCGACAACGCCGCATGCGCATTTGGCGCATGGCCACGCACGGGGCCTGAAAGCGGTTTCACTTGAGCTCTCCTCTTGCAACGAGCGATGACAATGCCTGGATGGGTTGATGTGCGCCCCGGCACGAGGGGCATCCATCCAGGAGCGACCTTACGCGGCCCGACGACACGTCCGCGGGCAGGAGAACATACCCATAAACGCTTGTCAAGAAATCACGTGCCCGAGTCGCCGCGGCTCGCCGTGCCGCGCCGCACCGATGTTCAGCGCGGATGCGGCCACCGCCCGCCAAATCGCTTCGTCAGTTCCTCCGCCGCATGCGCGACGACCGGACCCAGCTGCCGGATACGCTCGTCGGGCAATCGCGTCGAGGGTCCCGCGAGCGAAATCGCGCCCAGCGGCTCGGTGTGCTCGTCGTAGATCGTCGCCGCCACGCAGCGCGTGCCGAGCGCGTGCTCCTCGTCGTCGAACGACCAGCCGCGCTGGCGGATGACGCGCAGCGCCGCCCACATCGTCTCGGGCGACGTGATCGTGTGCTCGGTGATGCGCGGGATGCCCTTTACCTTGAGGATGGCGTCGATCTGCTCGTCGGGCAGCGACGCGAACAGCGCCTTGCCCACACCCGACGCGTGGAGCGGGACGCGGCTCCCGAGCTTTACGATGGTTCGCATCATTTCGCGGCACTGCACCTGATCGATGAAGACGGCTTCGGTGCCGTCGAGGATCGCGAGGTTGGCCGTTTCGCCGGACTGCTCCATCAGGCGGCGCATGTGCGGGTGGCTTTGGGCGACGAAATCCCGGCTCGCGAGGAAGGTCGAGCCGACCGCGAACGCCTGCAGGCCGATGTACCAGCGGCCGAGCTCACCCGCCTGGTAAACGTAGCCCATGCGGTCGAGCGTCGCCAGCAGCCGGTGTGTCGTCGACGGGGGCAGGTCAACGCGCTGCGAAACGTCGGTCAGCGTGAGCCCGCCTTCCGCGCGGGCCAGCGCTTCGAGGATGTTGAGCCCGCGCGTCAGGCTTTGCACCTGTGCGGTCGCGGTACCGCCTGGTTTCAGCGGCGCGCGGCCACGGCGTGCTGGCGGCGAAAGGCGGTGGGGCATGGCAAGCTGGCGGTAGGCGCGGGGAGGCGTGCGAGACACTATCATATCGAATCGACTACCGTTCGTGCCGAGCAAGCGCGAACTCCGCGTAGGATTGCACGCATGAAACTGCGCATCGGCGACCCCTGGATGCCGGCCCCGGAGTATGGGCGCATGCTTCGCGGCCTGACCGTCAACCTGCTCGTGCGCGACATCGAAGCTTCGCTCGCCTTCCAGCGCGCCGTGCTGCGCGCGGAGGTCGTGTACGCCGATGCCGACATCGCCGTCGTTCGAGGCTATGGCGGCGAATGGATGCTTCACGCCGACCACACGTATCGCGGTCATCCGCTGCACCGCGAGGTCACGGCGGTCACGGCGCGCGGCATCGGCGCCGAGCTGCGCCTGCACGGCTGCGACCCGGATGCCGCTACCGCCGCTGCTCTTGCCAACGGCTACATCGTGGTCGCGGATCCCGCCGACAAGCCGCATGGATTGCGCGAGGCGTACCTTGCGGATCCGGATGGCTACGTCTGGGTGCCGGACGTGCCGACCGAAACCTGATCCGCAATCGCGTCAATCGGTGTGGAGGCCTTCCGGCGGACACTCATCGGATTCGCCGCAGAAACGCTCGTATTCGGCGATCACCTGGGCACCGAGCAGCAGCACGATCGCCGCGATCTCGAGGCTCAGCAGCACGACGATGGCCGTGGTGAGCGAACCGTAGACGAGCCCGACCTGCGAGAAAGTCGAGAAGTACCAGGCGAGCACGTGGCGCGCGGCCTCCCAGAGGACGGCGGCGGTCGTTCCGCCGATCAGCGCGTGCGAAAACACCGGTCGCCCGACCGGCATGACGAGATAGAGCGACGTCAGCATCAGGATCTCGCCGGCGACGCCGACCAGGTAGAGCAGGAAGGCGGACAACCAGTCGAGCGAGTGATCGCGCCCGAGAAACGCGAAGCTCTCCTGACCCATGGCGAGCAGCGACCCGGTGACGCCGGTCACGACGAGCAGTCCCACGGCGAGGAATAGCAGATAGCCGATCGGAATGAGGATCGACACGATGAAGTGCCGTTTGCGCACGGCAACCCGATGGTAGAAGATCACCGACATCGCGTTCTCGAGCACCGAAAACGCAAGCGAGCTGAAGAACAGCAGCGTCGCCCCCAGGACCCAGCCGATGCCTTCGCGATGCTGCAGGAAAAGCGCCAGCTCGCGCATGATGGCGGCGGATTCTCCGGGCACGATGATCTCGATGTAGCGCCCAAGGGTCGACAGCACCGCGCCTTCGTCGACGAAGCGCGCAAGCACGATCAGAATCACGATCGACAGCGGCAGGATCGACAGGAGGGTGTTGAACGCCACCGCGCTCGCGAGCAGGAAGCCCTGGTTGGCGCGAAAGCCCCGCAGCACGCGGAGCGCGAAGGCGCCGGGTCGTTGCAGCAGCCGTGTGAGGGGTTCGGTGATCAGCAGCATGGCGTCGCAGGTCAGTCGAACTTGAGATGCGGCGTCGCCGTGAAAAGTTCACCGGCGATGTCGACGTGATAGCGCGCCGCGATCAACGCTTCATCGGTCAGCGGCCGGTCAGCGCGCGCGTACGCCATCGCCAGCGCACGACCGTGCCGGCGGCTGTAGCCCGCGGACGTGATCTCCCCGACGCTTGCGCCGTTCATCAGGACCGGCTCGCCGCCCCACGGAAATGCCGCGGAGTCGTCGAGGGACAGCAGGACGAGCCGTTTGGTGAGGGAGGACGCGGGCTTGTCGACCAGCGCGTCACGACCGATGAACGGCGATTTCTTGCCCAATTTCACGGCGAAGCCCAAGCCGGCTTCCCACGGCGTCTCGTCGGGCGACAACTCGGCCCCCCACGCGCGACGGCCGGCCTCGATGCGCAGCGCGTCGATCGTGTAGTACCCGGCATCGCGCAGGCCGAATTCGCCGCCTGCGCCGGTCAATGCGTCATACAGCGTAAGACACTGGTCGGCCGTGACGTAGAGCTCGTAGCCAGGTCCGCCGACGTAGCTCATGCGCGCCGCGCGAACGCGCGCGTGGCCGACGTCGATTTCGCGCGTCGTCGCGAACGGCATGCCCGCCTTCGACAGGTCATCCGGGGACAGCCGTGCCAGCAGCGCCTCGGATTTCGGCCCCATCACCGAGATGACCGAATAGCCGCCTGTCACGTCGACGAGCGCCGCGTGCTCCCCGGCACCGATGTGCCGCTCGATCCACGCCGCATCGCGCGTCGCCTGCGCCGAACCGGTGATGATGAAGAACTCGGATTGCGCAACGCGAATGATGGTGAGGTCGGTCTCGAACCCACCGCGCGCGTTGAGCATGGCGGTGTAGACCATCTTTCCAGCGGGGACGTCGATTTCGTTCGCGCACAACCGCTCGAGCACCGCAAGCGCGTCGCGGCCCTTGAGCACGAATTTGCCGAACGACGTCTGGTCGAACACGACGACGTCCTCGCGGCACGCGCGCTGCTCGTCGAGAACGTGCGGCAGCCAGCCCGGTGTGCCGAGCGTGTACGGCGGCGCCACGGCGCCGGCCGGGAGAAAATAGTTCGCGCGCTCCCAGTTCATCTTCGAGCCGAACACGGCGCCCTTGGCCGCGAGCCGGTCGTACAGCGGCGACCGCCGCAGCGGGCGCACCGTCTCGAGTTCCTCGCGCGGCCAGCGCATCGCGTAATGGAGGCCGAGCGTCTCGACCGTGCGGTCGGCGAGGTGCCGGCGGTTGGCGTGGAAGTGTGCGAAACGGCGGATGTCGACGTCCCACAGGTCGATCGGGGCTTCGCCGTTGACGACCCACTCGGCGACGAGCTTGCCCGCGCCGCCCGAATTCGCGATGCCGGCGGAATTGAACCCCGCGCAGACGAAATAGCCGGCGAGGCCCGGTGCCTCGCCGAGGATGAAATTGCCATCGAGCGTGAAGCTCTCCGGTCCGTTCAGCAGCAGCTTGACCTCGGCGGTCTCGAGGCACGGTGTCCGGTGGATCGCGTTCTGCATCAGTATTTCGAAGTGATCCCAGTCCTCCGGCAGCAGCTGGAATTCGAAGCCGTCGGGAATCGGATCCACGTTCCATGGCTTCGCCTTGGGCTCGAACCCGCCCATCACGAGGCCGCCGACTTCTTCCTTGTAGTAGAGAAAGCCGTCGGGATCGCGGATGACGGGCAGGTCGGGCGTCACGCCGTCGATGGCCTTGGTGACGAGGTAGAAGTGCTCGGCGGCATAGAGCGGCACGGTCACGCCGACCGAACGCCCGAGCGCGCGCGCCCATTGGCCGCCGCAATTGACAATCGTTTCGCACGCGATCGTTCCTTCGTCGTCCGCGGACTTCCAGTGCACGCCACGCACGCGCCCGTCGCGCGCATCCACGCCGGTGACCTTGACGCCTTCGACGATCGTCGCGCCCCTCATGCGCGCGCCCTTGGCCAGCGACTGCGTGAGGTCGGTGGGATTCGCCTTGCCGTCGCCGGGGATCCAGACCGCGCCGGCAAGATCGTCGGTGCGCAGGATCGGCGCCATCCGCCCGGCCTCGGCGGGCGCGATGAATTCGAATTCGATGCCGAAGCTCTTCGCCCGCGCCATCTGGCGTTTCATCAGCGTGAGACGGTCCTTCGTCTTCGCGACGTTCAGGCTGCCGCACTGCTTCCAGCCGGTCGCGAGGCCCGTCTCCTTTTCGAGCGATGCGTAGAGGTCGATGCCGTAGCGGCTCATGCGCGTTGCATTGCGTGTCGCGCGCGTCTGGCCGACGAGGCCCGCGGCATGCCACGTCGTGCCGCACGTGAGCTTGCCTTGCTCGAGCAGGACGACGTCGCGCACGCCGAGCTGCGCGAGGTGATAGGCGGTCGACACGCCGGCGATGCCGCCGCCGATGACGACGGCGCGGGCCTGGGTCGGAATGGCAGGGATGGGAGGCATTGCCGGAATCGCCAGACGGGACGGTCAGAGCTTGAGCGCCGCGATACCCACCACCACGCTTGCCGCGCCCGCCGCTCGCCGCAATCCCAGTCGCTCCTTGAGGAAGGCGGCGCCGATCAGGGCGGCAAACAACACCGATGTCTCGCGCAGCGCGGCGACGGCGGCTACGGGCGCCCGGGTCATCGCCCACAGCACGATGCCGTAGGCGCCGAGGCTCGCGGCGCCGCCGATGAGGCCTCGCCGCCAGCCGCGGGCGATGTAGGCGAATGCGACCGCCCGCTGGCGTATCCAGATCCAGGCGAGGAACGGGATGGCCTCGAGAAAGATGAGCCAGCTGACGTAGGCGAGCGCGTTGCCGGACGCCCGGGCGCCCGCCCCGTCGACCAGCGTGTACGCCGCGATGATGCACGCGTTCGCCAGCGCCCAGCCCGCGGCCGCCGGGGGATGACGTCCGCGGCGCGCGAACGCGATGCTGACGATGCCGAGCGAAATGAGCCCGATGCCGAGGGCGACCTGCGGCGTCGGCCACTCGCGCAGTAACAGGATCCCGAGCAGGGTCACGATGAGCGGCGCGGTGCCGCGCATCAGCGGATAGGCGAACGAGAGATCGCCCGTCCGGTAGGCATGCGCCAGCGTGACGTAATAGCCCCAGTGGATGATCGACGACACGGCGGCGAATTTCCACGCCGCGGCGTCGGGTACGCCGACGAACGGAATCACCACGAGGCCGCAGATCGCCGAGCCCGCGACGATGGTCGCCATGTCGAGCATCGGGTCGCCGCCGGGCGCCGACTTGAGGAGCGCGTTCCAGGCGGCATGCAACAGGCCGGCGCCCAGCACCGCCAGCGTGACGCCGAGCGAGAGTTCGGTCACGCGGAGCGCGGCTTGCGTTTCGGCCAGTCCGCCTTGCCGCTCTCGCCGTCCGCCGCCTTGCCGTTCGTGGCGCCGTTCGCCGTGCCGCGGGCACGGGCCGGCGCGCGCGCCGGCGTAGGCTCCTTGAGGCGCGTCTTCGCCAGCACGCCCGCCTGCTCCAGGATCGGGTAAGCGATCGAGCAGATGTGCGAATTGATGCGCTTCAAGTCGGAGATGAGGTCGAGGTGCAGCGACGAGGTCTCGATGCTTTCCATCGTCTGGCTCGTGAGGCGCGACAAGTGCGAGTCGGCATAGGCGCGCTCCAGGTCGCGGAACAGCACTTTCTGCGCGAGGAGCTCCTGCGCGGCCTTGAGCTCGCCGTCGAGGAATACCGAAAGCCCGAGGCGCAGGTTGGTGATGAGCCGCGCGTGCAGGTCGCAGATCTCGGCCATGCCGGCCTCCGAAAAGTTGCGGCCCTTGTCGATCTTCTTGTCCTCGACGTCGGTGATGATCCGCTCGACGATGTCGCCGACCTGCTCCATGTTGATCGTGAAGGAGACGATGTCCGCCCAGCGCCGCCCTTCCGTCGGCTCCAGCGCCTCGCGCGAAATCTGCGTCAGGTACAGTTTCACCGCGGTGTACAGGTCGTCGACGATGTCGTCCATCTTGCGCAGCCGCTCGGCCAGCGCGCGGTCGTTGGTGCGCAGCACCGTCAGCATGCCGTTCAGCATCTGCTCGATCACGTCCCCGATGCGCAATGCCTCGCGCGCGGCGCAGGAAATCGCGAGCGCGGGCGTGTCGAGCGCCGACGGGTCGAGGTGGCGCGGCTTGGACGGATCGTCGCTGGCAGGGCGGGAGGGCAACAACCGCTCGGCCACGCGCGCGATCGGCGCGGTGAAGAAAATGAACGCCAGCGCCAGCGCGACATTGAAGCAGAAGTGGAACAGGACGACCTCGCGCGCCGGATCGAGCTTCAGACCCTCGATCCAGCCTTCGACGTGACCGACGAGCGGCATCAGCAGCAGGCAGCCGATCAGCTTGAACAGGAAATTACCGAGCGTCACGCGGCGCGCCTCCGGCGGCGAGCGCAGCGTGGACACCATGCCGAGGAGGCCGCTGCCGAGGTTGGCGCCGAGCACGAGACCCAGCGCCACCGGTAGCGCGATCACCTTGAGCGACGCGAAGGCGGCCAGCAGCAGCACGACGGCGAGACTCGAATAGCACAGCATCGTCAGCAGCGCCGCGACCAGCATGTCGAGCAGCAGGTCGCCCGTCAGCGAGGCGAAGATGACCTTGACGCCTGCCGCCTCGACCACCGGCCGCGCGGCCACGCCGATCCACTGCAGCGCGAAAATGATGAGGCCGAGCCCGATCAGGATGCGTCCGAAGCGTCCGATCGTCGCCGCCTGCCAACCGAGGAACAGCACGACGCCGACGAAGATGAGGAGCGGCGCGAGCCACGACAGGTCGAACGACAGCACGACCGTGACGATCGACGTGCCGACGTCGGCGCCCAGCATCACCGCGAGCGCGGGCGCGGTGCCGATCAGGCCCTGGCCGGCAAACGCGGCGACGATCAGCGCCGTCGCGGTGCTGCTCTGGATCAGCGCCGTGACGCCGATGCCGGAGAAGAACGCGGCGACTCGATTGTTGACGCTGCCGCGCAGCAGGCGCCGCAGCGGGCCGCCGTAGATCCGCAGGATGCCCGTGCGCACGATATGCGTTCCCCAGACGAGGAGCGATACGCCGGCGAGGAGGTTGAGCAGCGTCTGCATCGTCAGGCGGCGCGCGCTTCCACGGCCGTCAACGCGGCGTCGAGGATGGCAAGCGCGGCGTCGAGGTCGTCGCGCGCGATGACCAACGGCGGCGAGAGCGTGAGCACGTTCCCCTGGCCGACCTTGAACGAAAGGCCGCGCGCGAGGCACTCGTACATCACCCGCTCGGCCTCGTGGCGCGCCGGCGCGCCATCACGCGCAAGCTCGACACCGAGCAGCAGGCCGACGCCGCGGACATCGGCCACCAGGGGATGCCGCGCCTTTACCGCGCGCAGTTTTTCCAGCGCATGCGCGCCGAGCTCGCGCGACCGATCCAGCAGGCGCTCGCTTTCGATCACTTCGAGCGTCGCCAGCGCGGCCGCGGCGCCGACCGAGCTCTTCTCGTGCGTGTAGTGGCCGAGCGCGCGGTCGGCCGCGATATCGAGGTCGCGCCGCGCGATCAACGCTGCCATCGGGAACACCGCGCCGCCCAGCCCCTTGCCGAGGACGACCATGTCGGGAACGATCCCGTAATGCTCGAACGCGAACATGCGGCCGGTGCGGCCGAGGCATATGGGAACCTCGTCCAGGATCAGCAGCGCGCCGTGCCGGTCGCAGGCGTCGCGGACGATCCGGTAATACGCCGGCGGCGGGATCTGGACATCGGTCGAGCGCACGGTCTCGATGATGACCGCGCCAATGTCCTCCTCGCGGCCCAGCACGTAATCGAGGTACTCCGCACAACGCGCATTGCACGCCCCGCCGCAACCGAAGCGGCAAGCCGACGGATCGCAGGGCGGCGCGTGCTCGGTGCCGGGCAGGAGCGGCCCCATCCCCTTGCGGAAGACGGCCTCGCCGCCGATCGAGATCGCGTCGAGCGAGGCGCCATGGAATGAATCCCAGAGCGAAAGCGTCTTGTGGCGGCCGGTCGCGAGCCGGGCGAGCTTCAGCGCCATGCCGATGGCGAGCGTCCCGCCCGGCGCGAACAGGACCTTGCCGAGCGGATCGGGCGCGAGCGCGGCGAGCTTCTGCGCGAGCGCGACCGCAGTCGCATTGGTGAAGCGCCGCGGCGAAAACGGCAGCGTGTCGAGCTGCGCGCGCACGGCGGCCATCACGTGCGGGTGGCGATAGCCGACCTGGTGCACGCTGTTGCCATGGAAGTCCATGATGCGCCGGCCTTCGACGTCGGTGAGCCAGATGCCGTCGCACGAGGCGAGGGCGTCGAAACACGGCGTGGAGAGCGACTGGTGCAGGAAGACGTCGGCATCCGCGTTGAGCAGCGAGCGCGTCTCGCCGTGGACGTGCGCCTGCTCGAACGCGCGCCGCAGCGGCGACAGGTTGACGTCTCCTTCGGCGGCGAGGTCCGCGGGCGGCAGGGGCTTGTTCATTTTGCGAGCGAGGCGCCCATCACCACGGCAACGAGTACGTCTTCGTGTTGGTGAAGCTCTTCATCGCCTCCTGCACGCCTTCCTTGTAGCCGAGCCCCGAATCCTTGATGCCGCCGAACGGCGTGAGCTCGAGGCGGTAGCCGGGGACTTCGCGCACGTTGACGGTGCCCATGTTGAGTTCGGTGACGAAGCGCGTGATGTAATCGAGCCGGTTCGTGCACACGGCCGACGACAGGCCGTAGTCGGTGCCGTTGGCGATGCGGATCGCCTCGTCGATGTCCTTGCAGCGGATCACCGGCGACACCGGGCCGAACGTTTCGTACTTGACGACCGGCATGTCGGGCGTCACATGGTCGATGAGCGTCGGCGAATAGAGCGCGCCACGGCGCACGTTGCCATGGAGGAGCCACGCGCCGCGCGCCACGGCGTCGTTGACCTTGGCCTCGAACGACTGCGCCGCCGCCTCGTCGATCACGGTGCCCATGTCGAGCTTCGGGTCCATCGGGTCGCCGTAGGTCCAGGCTTTCGTTTTCGCGAGGAGGCGATCGACGAACTCGTCGGCCACGGCATCGTGCACGATCATGCGCTTGATCGCCGTGCAGCGTTGTCCGGAATTCTTGTAGGAACCGGCCGCGGCGAGCGCCGCGGCTTCCTCGACGTCAGCGTCCTCCATCACGATGATGGGATCGTTGCCGCCGAGCTCCAGCACCTGCCGCTTGTACACCGCCGTCGCGGCGATGTATTTGCCGATGGGCACGCCGCCGGTGAAGGTGACGAGGTCGACGTCGGGATTCGTCAGCATCTCGTCGGCGATCTCCTTCGGGTCGCCGGTGACGACCGAGAACATCTCCGGCGGCAGCCCGGCCTCGTAGAGGATGTCGGCCAGCAGCAGCGCGGTGAGGGGCGTCTTTTCGGTGGGCTTCAGCACCATCCGGTTGTTGGTGGCGATCGCCGGCGCGACCTTGTGCGCGACCTGGTTCAACGGATGGTTGAACGGCGTGATCGCCGAAATAGCCCCGAGCAGCGGTTCGCGCAGCGTGTAGACCTTGCGTCTCTTGCCGTGCGGCGTGAGATCGCAGGAGAAGATCTGCCCGTCGTCGGCGAGCGCCGCGTTGCCGGCGAACACGAAGACGTCGCAGGCACGGCCGACTTCGTAGAGCGAATCCTTCTTGCAGATGCCGCACTCGGCCGTGATGAGGTCGGAGATTTCGTCGGTGCGACCGCGGATGATCTCGGCAGCGCGATACAGGATCCGGTAACGGTCGTGCCGGGTCAGTTTCGGCCGGTAACCCTTGGCGATCGCGAAGGCGCGGCGGATGTCATCGACGGTCGCTTTCGGCACGGTCCCGACGAGCGCACCGGTGTACGGGTTCCGCACATCGATAAACCTGTCGCCGCCGACCTCGGTGCCGGCGATGCGCATCTTCTCGCGCAGCACGGCGCCGTTTCGCACATCCTTCAATTCCATCATCATGTTCATGGCAGCTGATTGAGCGCAAGGTCGAACGCGTCGAAGTTGCGCCACCGCCGTCCGGCCGGAAGCGCCGCGGCCTTGCGGTTCGCGATCAACGGCACCTGCTGCTCCGACACGCCGCCGTGCGAGCGCAGCGGCGCGTCGAGGCCCGAGAGGTCGTGGCGATCGTGGCTGGTGCCGATCACCGTCAGGCGCTCGGACACGACGACGAGGTCGCCGACACGATCGGGGGGCAGCTCGAAATGCGCGCAGGCGTCGGCACGCGGGAGCACGAGCTCGATTCCCGGAATTGCCGTGATGCGGCCGCGCGCTTCCTCCGTCGCGACCGGCGACGAAAGATAGACCGTCGCGAACGATCCCAGCGCCCCGTGATGGACGACGTAAGGATCGGTGATCGGAAGGATCACGCGGGTGACGCCGGCGCCGTAGGCGCGGTCGAGCGCATCCTGAAGAAACACGATGTTGGGACGGCCGAAGGCATCGGTCTTGGCGTTCATGCCGTGGTCGGCGGTCACGACGAGCGTCGCGCCCATCGCGTCCAGCGCCGCCAGGTAGCCGTCCATCATCGCGTAGAAGTCGTTGGCGGCGCCGATACCCGGCGCGGCCTTGTGCTGCACGTAGTCGGTCGTCGACAGGTACGTGATGTCCGGGCGGTCGCGCGCCATGAGCGCTACGCCCGCGGCGAACACGAATTCGGAAAGCGCCGCGCTGTAGACCGACGGCAGCGGCAAGCCGGTGAGGCCGAGCGCATCGTCGATGCCGTTCCCGGCGCGCGTCACGCCGTCCGCCTTTTCCGCCGAAAAGCAGATCCCCGTCATCTTGTGGCCGAGCAGCGCGCGGAGCTTGTCCTTCGCCGTGACCACGGCGACCTTGGCACCGGCGCCCGCAAACGCCGCCAGGATCGTGCCGGCGCGCAGATATTTCGGGTCATTCATCATGACTTCCGCGCCCGCATCGCGATCCCAGAAATAGTTGCCGCAAATGCCATGGACCGACGGCGGCGCGCCGGTGACGATCGACAGGTTGTTGGGATTGGTGAACGACGGCACGACGCAGTCGGCGGTGAGGCAGGTGCCCGTCTCGCGCAGCCGCGCAAGAAACGGCGTGCGCCCGGTGGCGATCGCCTGGTTGATGTATTCGGGCTCGCAGCCGTCGACGCAAACGACGACGACCGGCTGCCGCGGCGGCGCGTACGCGCGGCCGTTGACGGTCAGGGGGGCTATGGTCAACGCGGTTTCCTTCCCGACACTTGCGCAGTTGGGTACTTGGTTGCGTGCTCATTCGGGTGCGAAACCGCGCGGGTGCGGTGCATCCGCTCGCGGCTCGCCATCACGTGGTCGAACAGCGCGCGGCCGGCGGCCGCCGTCTGGCCCGCGGCGATCCGGTCGACGATCTCGCGATGTTCGCGCGTCGACACGGGCAGGGTGCCCGATTGCGCGAGCGTCGCGCGGCGGTAGAGGTGAAGCTCGTTGACGAGCCGGCGGTACGTGGCGAGCAACTTGTCGTTCCCCGTGAGCTCGACCATCCGGTCGTGGAATTCGAGATTGGCGGCGGCGTAGGCATCGACATCGCCCTTCGCGGCGGCGCGCTCCAGGCGCTCGACGCGCGCCCGCAGGTCGCGCACGTCCTCGGTGCTCGCCGTTTCCGCGAGCCTTCGACCGACGAACTCGTCGAGCGCCGCGCGCACTTCGTAGATCTCGTCGGCCTCGTCGACGCTGATCTGGCGGACAAAGACGCCGCGGTTCTTCTCCAGGCGCACCAGGCCCGACGCTTCGAGGGCGCGAAATGCCTCACGGACCGGGCCGCGCGACACGCCGAGCATGTCCGCGACGCTGGCTTCGTTCAGCTTGCCGCCGGCCGGGAGGTCGCCCGCGAGGATCATCCGCTCGAGCTCCTTCTGCACCAGCGCGGGGAGCGAGCTTGTCTGGACGAGGGCGATGGCCGCGGCGCCGTTCGGCGGCGGCGGCGGGGTGCTCCGGCGCACAGGACGCCCAGACGATGGACGCGCTGTCGCGCCGGGCGCGCGGGACGTGGGGGACGTTGGAGCGGGCGTCTTGAGCATCTTGCATATTCAACGCCGACGGGTGTAGATTGTCAACAATCTGCAAAATGCCGCGCGCCGCCGGACCGGTACCCGGGCACGCCGCGGCGAAACTGTCATCGCGATGTCACAGGCGCAATGCATACGTTTTCCCATTAAGTTTCCCGTTAAAACGGAAGTTGCCGGCATCAGGGTGCCGGCGTAGCATTTCACGGCTTTGGCCGCGCCCGACACGTCGAGCGGCCGCTGTGCTATCCCGCTTTCCCGGCACGATCTCCAAACCCCAAGGAGCCCTCGCATGAAACGCATCCCCGGCATCTGGTGGACGACACTGACCGCAGCGGTCACCGCAGGAATTCTCGCCGCCGGCCCGGTCGCCGCGCAGAAAACGACGCTCAACGTGTACACCGCGCTGGAGACCGACCAGCTGAAGGCGTACCAGGAGGGCTTCAACAAGGCGTACCCGGACATCGAGCTCCAATGGGTTCGCGATTCGACGGGCGTGATCACCGCCAAGCTGCTGGCCGAGAAGGCCGCGCCGAAGGCCGACGTCATCATGGGCGTGGCGGCGACGAGCATGGGCATCTTCGACGCCGAAGGCATGCTGCAGCCGTACGCGCCCGCGGGTCTCGCGCGCATCGACGCGGCGTACAAGGACAAGAAGAATCCGCCCGCCTGGACCGGCATGGACGTGTGGGGCGCGACCATCTGTTTCAACACCGCCGAAGCCGCGAAGCGCGGGATTCCCAAGCCCGAGACCTGGCAGGACCTGACCAAGCCGATCTACAAGGGCCAGATCGTGATGCCGCACCCGGCGTCTTCGGGTACCGGTTACTTCGACGTCACCGCGTGGCTGCAGCTCTTCGGCGAGGCCAACGGCTGGAAGTTCATGGACGGCCTGCACGAGAACATCGCGCAATACATGCACTCCGGCTCGCGCCCGTGCGCGGCGGCCGCCAACGGCGAGTACGTCGTCGGCATTTCCTTCGAGTACCGCGCCAATCGCGAGAAGGCGCAGGGCAAGCCGATCGACCTCGTGTTCCCGAAGGAAGGTCTCGGCTGGGACCTGGAAGCGATCGGCATCTACAAGGGCACGAAGAACTTGGCGGCGGCGCAAAAATTGATGGATTGGGCCGCGTCGGACGCCGCGATGGCGCTCTACGCCAAGAATTTCGCGATCGTCGCGGTGCCGAGCCTGTCGCAGCCGCTGCCCAACGTTCCCGCGAACTACGGGGCGATGCTGGTGAAGAACGATTTCGACTGGGCGTCGAAGAACCGCGACAAGATCCTCGCCGAGTGGAGCAAGCGCTACGAGTCGAAAGCCGCACCGAAGTGACGTGATTCCGGCGTCGCGATGACGGCGACAGCGCCTCCGCAGGAAGCACTGCGCATCGAAGGCGTCCACAAGGCCTTCGGAAGCTTCGTCGCGCTCAAATCGATCGACCTCGCGATCCATCCGGGCGAGCTCGTCTGCTTCCTCGGCCCGTCGGGCTGCGGCAAGACGACGCTGCTGCGCATCATCGCCGGGCTCGAGCAGCAGACGGCGGGACGCATCGTGCAAAACGGCCGCGACGTGTCGGCGGCACCGCCGGCGGCGCGCGACTACGGCATCGTGTTCCAGTCGTATGCGCTGTTCCCGAACCTGACGATTCGCGACAACATCGCGTACGGCCTCGTCAACCGGCGCAAAGGACGCGATGCGATCGAAGCGCGCGTCAAGGAACTGCTGACGCTGGTCGGCTTGCCTGACGCAGGCCCCAAGTTTCCGGCGCAAATGTCGGGTGGCCAGCAGCAGCGCGTCGCGCTGGCCCGCGCATTGGCGACGGCGCCGTCGTTGCTGCTGCTCGACGAGCCGCTCTCCGCGCTCGACGCCAAGGAGCGCGACCGGCTGCGCGGCGAAATCCGCCACTTGCAGCGGCGGCTCAAGGTCACCACGATCATGGTGACGCACGACCAGGAGGAGGCGCTGTCGATGGCCGACCGCGTGGTCGTGATGAACCACGGCGTCATCGAGCAGATCGGCACGCCGCTCGAGGTCTACGAGCAGCCGACCACGCCGTTCGTCGCCGACTTCCTCGGCAAGGTCAACGTGCTCAAGGCGACGTGCATGGGCAGTGGTCGCTACAAGGTGGGTACCGTCGAGGTCGCGACCGGCATGAATGGCAGGATCGTGGGCGACGCGGTGCGGCTCTATCTGCGCCCCGAAGACCGCGTCCTCGCCGACTCGGGGCCGGTTGAAGCGATGCCGAACGCGCTGTCCGGCCTCGTGCGCCACGTCGACTTCCTCGGCACGTACTGCCTCGCCAGCCTCGACGTCGACGGCTTCGAGGGCCAGCGGATGCTCGTGTATTTTTCGCTCAACCAGACGCACCAGCTCGGCGTGAAGGAGGGCGCGCGCGTCGCGTTCGCGTTGCGCGGCGACCGCGTGCGCGTGTTCGCGGCGTGAATACGCTGGCTGCGACGGCCGGCGATGTCGCCCCGCGGCGCATCGCGCTCGCCGGCGAGGCGCTCGCCGCGCGCGGCGGTCTCGTGCTGTTGGCCTGCGGACTGTTTGTGTTTCTCGCCGCGCCGCTGGCGGCAATCTTCGTTCGCGCCGTCGAGGACAAGTCCGGCGCGTTCGTCGGCCTTGCCAATTTCGCGACCTATTTCGCGTCTCCCGCCTTCTCGCGCTCGGCGGGCAACACGCTCGCATTCGCGGGATTGACCACCTTTCTGACGGTGCCGCTCGCGTTTGCCTTCGCGTACGCGATCCAGCGCAGCTGCATCCCGGTCAAATGGCTGTGGCGCAACATTGCGCTGATCCCGATCCTCGCGCCGTCGCTCCTGGCAGCGCTGTCGTTCATCTACCTCTTCGGCAACCAGGGCTGGCTCAAGGCGGTGCTGCCGTGGTTCGGACTGACCACCATTTACGGGCTGCCGGGCATGGTGCTCGCGATGACTTTTTCCGCATTTCCCCATGCGGTGATGATCATGTTCGCGGCGTTGTCGCTGTCCGATGCGCGGCTGTACGAAGCGGCGGATTCGATGGCGACGTCGGAGTGGCGCAAGTTCGTCACCATCACGCTGCCGGGCGCGCGCTACGGCCTCATCTCGGCGGCGATGGTCGTGTTCACCATGGCGGTGTCGGAGTTCGGCGTGCCGAAGGTGATCGGCGCCAATTACAGCGTGCTCGCGATCGACATCTACAAGCAGGTGATCGGGCAGCAGAACTTCCAGATCGGCGCGGTCGTCGGCCTGATCCTGCTGGTGCCGGCGCTCGTCGCCTTCGTCATCGACCACGCGGTGCGCGCGCGCCAGAAGGCGCTGCTCTCCGCGCGCAGCGTCGCCTACGAGGCGCGCCCGGCGCCGATGCGCGACCGCCTGCTGCTCGCGTTCGTCCTGCTGATGTCGGCGGCGATGTTGCTGGTGATCGGGATGGCCGTGTTCGGCTCGTTCGTGAAGGTCTGGCCGTACAACCTGTCGTTCACGCTCAACCACTACACCTACGGCTTCGAGGAAGCGGGCGTCGAGCACGCCTACTGGAACAGCCTCATCGTGGCCGGCTGGTGCGCGCTGTTCGGCGCGGCGATCACGTTCGCGGGGGCCTACTGGATGGAGAAGACGCGCGGGCTCAACACGCTGCGTCCGGTGGTCCAGCTCATGGCGATGATGCCGATGGCGGTGCCGGGGATGGTGCTCGGCATCGGCTACATCCTCTTCTTCAACTATCCGGCGAACCCGCTGAACTTTCTCTACGGGACGATGGCGATCCTCGTGCTGTCGACGGTCATCCATTTCTACTCGTCGAGCCACCTGACCGCGGTGACGGCACTGAAGCAACTCGACAACGAGTTCGAGGCGGTGTCGGCGTCGCTGAAGGTGCCCTTCTACAAGACGTTCTGGCGCGTGACGGTCCCGGTCTGCCTGCCGTCGATCATCGACATCAGCCGCTACTATTTCGTCAACGCGATGACCACGATTTCGGCGGTCGTGTTCCTGTATTCGCCGAAGACCATGCTCGCGTCGATCTCGATCGTGCAGCTCGACGAGGCCGGCGCGATCGGCTCCGCCGCGGCGATGGCGACGCTGATCGTCGTGTCGTCAGGCGTGGTCACATTGCTGTCGTTCGTCGCCGAAGGCTGGCTCATGCGCCGCACGCAACGCTGGCGCCGCGCCGCGCCGACCCGGTAACTCCTGCTAAGGAAACATCATGCCACTCTTCTCGCGCGACCCCATTCTGCTCACCCCCGGACCGTTGACAACGTCGCTCGCCACCAAGAGCGCGATGCTGCGCGACTGGGGCTCGTGGGATGCCGAATTCAACGCGGTGACCGCCGACATGCGGCGCAAGCTGCTCGACGTCATCCACGGCCACGACACGCACGTCTGCGTGCCGATGCAGGGCAGCGGAACGTTTTCCGTCGAGGCGGCGGTGAACACGCTCGTCCCGCGCGACGGCCATCTCCTCGTGCTCGTCAATGGCGCGTACGGCACTCGCCTCGCGAAGCTGACCGCAATGATGGGACGGCGGCTGTCGACCTTCGAGACCGCCGAAGACGTGCCCACGACGCCGCAGGACGTCGACCGCCTGCTCAAGGCGGACCCGTCGGTCACGCACGTCGCGGTGATCCACTGCGAGACGTCGACCGGCATCCTGAACCCGCTGCAGGAAATCGCCGCCGTCGTCGCGCGCCACGGCAGGAGCCTGATCGTCGACGCGATGAGCTCGTTCGCGGCAATCGGCATCGACGCGCGCACGACGCCGTTCGACGCGCTGATCGCGGCCTCCGGCAAGTGCGTCGAAGGGCCGCCCGGGATGGGCTTCGTGTTCGCGCGGCGGAGCGTGCTCGAGAAGTGCGCCGGTAATTCGACGTCGCTGGCGCTCGACCTTTACGACCAGTGGACGTACATGGAGCGGACGACGCAGTGGCGCTATACGCCGCCGACGCACGTGGTCGTTGCCTTCAACACCGCGCTGGATCAGCTCGTCGCAGAAGGCGGGCAGCCGGCGCGCCTCGCGCGCTACACCAAGAACTGCCAAACGCTCGCGTCCGGCATGGGCGAGCTCGGCTTCCGCATTTTCCTGAAGCCGGAGATCCAGGCGCCGATCATCCTCACCTTTCACGCACCGCCGGATCCCGCCTACGAGTTCAAGCGCTTTTACGAGTGCGTTCGCGACAAGGGCTTCATCCTCTATCCGGGCAAACTCACCAAGGTCGAGACCTTCCGCGTGGGCTGCATCGGCGCGATCGGGCCCGAGGAGATGCGGCATGCGGTCAACGCCGTGCGCGACACGCTCGCCGAACTCGGCATCCGGCAAGTGAGCCCGACGATCGCCAGCGCGCGCGCGGCCGCCTGACGACAGCCTGGGTCAGTCGAATTGTGTCGGCCCGGGGCGGCGCAGGGCCTCGAGTGCGGCAAGCTCCGGCGCGGCGGCCGCGATTGCCCGATGGCGCAACAGGCAATCGAGCGCGACGAGGCTTGCGTCGACGGTCACGACATCGCGTCCGCTCGTGTTGGCGATGAGCCGCGCCGCGGCATCGAAATCGACGAGGGTGTGCTCGACCGCTTCGCCGTCCTGGCATGCCGGCCAAAAGTCGCGCGGCAGCGTGAGATCGTGGATGAAGAGCGTTTCACGTTGCAGGCCATCCGGCTGCAGGCGACAGATCTCTACCGTCCCGGCCAGGCGCGCTGTCCCCGCGAGGTCCGCGCCGATGCCGGCTTCCTCCTGCGATTCCTTCATAACGGTGCCGGCAATCGTCGCTCCCGCCGCGATGCCGCCGCCGACGAGGTTGTCGAGCAGGTCGGGATCGATCGACTTGGCCGGACTGCGCCGGGCGAACCACATCCGCGGCGGACCGCCTGCGTCGACGATGCCATTGACGTGCGCGGCAAACGTGCGCACGCCGAAATACCGCGCTGCGGCGCGCTCGAGCAGGAACCACGGCGGTGTATCGAATGCCGGCGCAATGGCATAGCGCTCGTCACGCCAGGCGGTCAGCGCGCCTTCGGCGGCGAGCGTGCGGACAATCCGCTCTACGGCGCGTGAGCGCGACGGCTCGTCCGCGAGTTGCGGCAGGAACCGGATGGCGTCCGGGTCCACGCGGAAGACGTCGTCGAACGCGGCCAGGCGCGCGGCGCGCGGGCTGTCCACCCACCCGGCCGCGTATCCGTCGACCCGAATCGGGCACATGCGCTCGCGCGGCGGCGCGAGCGCGGCTGTGAGCCGCGCACGAATCGCCGTTACAATGGCGGCTTCGATCATCCAATATTGTAACTTTCCGCATTCTGCCCGCCCGTGAGTTCCAACGTCCTGGCCGTCTTTGATCTGGACCACACGCTCGTCCCGCACGACAGCGACGCGGAGTGGGTCGCGTTCCTGGTCGACGAAGGCGTCCTCGACCGGGCGCAATGGGATGCCGCCAACCGCGACCTCATCGCGCGCTTCAATCGCGGCGAAGCGGGCACGATCGAGTTCACCGAGTTCTACCTTTCCACGCTGACGCGCTTCGACGACGCGACGCTCGTGCGCCTGCGCGAGCGCTATCTCGAGACCAAGGTGCGGCCGCGGATCGTGCCCGACGCGCGGGCGCTGGTGGACCGGCACCGCGCCGCGGGTGACCTCATCATCGTCACGACCGCGGTCATCCGCTTCCTGTCGGAGCCGGTGGCCGCGGAGTTCGGCATCACGGACGTGATCGCCACCGAAGCCGAGCGGCTCGACGGGCGTTACACCGGGCGCGTGGCCGGCGTGCCGAACGCCCGGGAAGGCAAGTTCGAGCGCCTGCTGATGTTCCTCGCCGCCCGCGGTCAGCGGCTCACGGACTTCCGGCAGATCTACGCGTACTGCGATTCGCTGAATGACCTGCCGCTGCTCTCGCAAGTGTCGAATCCGGTGGCCGTCAACGCCGATCCCGTGCTGTCTGCGCATGCGCGGCACATGGGCTGGCCGGTGATGCAAATACGATGAGCGGCAAGATAATGGACGGCAAGGCGCGCGCCGAACGCATGACGGGCGAGATCCGCGACGCGGTGGCCGCGCGCGTCGCTTCCGGCAAATCCGTGCCCGGACTTGCCGTCGTGCTGGTCGGCGAGAATCCCGCCTCGCAAGTCTACGTGCGCAACAAGCGGAAGACCACCGAGAGCGTCGGGATGCTCTCGTTCGCGCACGACCTGCCTGCTGCGACGACCGAAGCCGAGCTGCTCGCGCTCATCGATACGCTCAATCACGATCCGGCGGTGAACGGCATCCTCGTGCAGCTGCCGTTGCCAAAGGAGATCGACGAGGAAAAAATCACCGAGCGCATCACCCCGCTGAAGGACGTCGACGGCTTTCACCCTTACAACATCGGCCGCCTCGTTCTGAAGCGCCCCACGCTCCGGCCCTGCACGCCTTATGGCTGCATGACGCTGTTGAAGGACACCGGCCAAGATCTCGTCGGCATGCACGCAGTCGTGATCGGGCAGTCGAACATCGTCGGGCGGCCGATGGCGCTCGAGTTGCTGATGGAGCGCTGCACGGTGACGATCTGCCACTCGAAGACGCGCGACCTCCCGGGACTCGTGCGGCAGGCCGACATCGTCGTCGCGGGCGTGGGCAAGGCGAACTTCGTCAAGGGCGACTGGATCAAGCCCGGCGCGATCGTGATCGATGTGGGCATCAACCGCAACGCGGAAGGCAAGCTGTGCGGCGACGTCGATTTCGCGGCGGCGAAGGATCGGGCGTCGTGGATCACTCCCGTTCCCGGCGGGGTGGGCCCCATGACGATCGCCACGCTTCTCGCCAACACGCTGCGCGCGACGGAGTTGCAGGATCGTTAGCGCTACCGTCGCAGCGGGTGTCAGTACCCTACCGCGGCGGCAAGCGATTGCGTGAGCTTGGGCGCCGCGGCGCGCAGTTTGGCGTCTTCTGTCACCAGCTTGAGGCCTAAGTCACGCGCGACGACGAGATAGCGAGCATCGTAAGCCGAGACACGGAACTGTGCCGCTACTGCCAGGGCCTCGTGGTGGTTCGCGCCGTGCAGGCCCGGCTCGACGACGGTTTGGGCCTGGGTCAGCACGATCGACGCATTCTGGGTCGTCAATCCGCGGGCGCGCATGGCTGTCGCCAGGACGTTCGTAAGCTCGACGAGGATCAGGGCCTCGCTGTGCCAGTCCGCGTCGTGCTCGAGCATCGCGCGGGCGCGAGGGGTTTGCTCGCCATCGAACAGCAGATGCGCCAAAACGTTGCAGTCGACCACGATCACGGGACGCTCACTCGCGTCCTTGGTCGACCCATGCGAGGAGGTCTTCGGTCGTCAGCAAACCGCCCTTTAGCTTGATCGGCGGCGAGAGCGTGGGCGCGAGACGGGGGACAGTGATCCCGGTTTCGATCAGCGAAATGGCCTCCTGCGTCACGGAGCGCCGGTTGCGCCCGGCCTGATCCTTCAGGCGGGCGTGCAGCTCTTCGGGCAAGTTCTTGATTACCAGCGTGCTCATGCGGACAGTGACTTGGGGGTAGGCAATAACTCAATTATACACATAATGGTAGCATTTTACTAGCATTTGGCTTCCAAATTGTCGAGAGAGGGTAGCCATACCTTGGGGTGGAGCCCCACGCCGCTGCTCAGCCGGCCTTGAGGTGCCAGGCCTTCGGGCGCGTGAACGTCTGGATGCCGTAGGTCGACAGCGTGAGTCCGATGCCCGAGTGCTTTACTCCGGACCAGGGCAGCCGCGGGCTCACGCGATCGCAGCAATTCCAGTACACCGTGCCTGCATTCACCTGCGACAGGATCCTTTTCGCGCGCCGTTCGTCCTTCGTGTAGACGCCGGCGGTGAGGCCGTACTCGGTATCGTTCATCAGGTCGACGGCCGCCTCGTCATCGGCAACGGCCTGGATGCCGATGATCGGCCCGAAGCTCTCGTCGCGCATCACGGCCATCGAATGGTCGACGTCGGCGAATACCGTCGGCTCGAACCAGTTGCCCTTGCGCTTGACGGAGGCGCCGCCGAGAAGCAGCCGCGCGCCTTTGCGCTTCGCGTCGGCGACCTGCTTCTTCAGCACCTCGAGCTGCGGGCGGCGCGTGATGGCGCCGATGTAGGTGGACTCGTCCATCGGATCGCCGAGCTTGAAGCCGCGGACTTCGTCGACGAACGCCTTGACGAACGCGTCATGAATCGATTCGTGGACGTAGATGCGCTCGACGGAGCAGCACGATTGTCCCGTGTTGTAGAACGCGCCGTCGGCCACGGCCGCGGCGGCCGACGCAACATCGACGTCCTCGCAGACGTAGATCGGATCCTTGCCGCCGAGCTCCAGCTGCACCTTGATCATCCGTTTTCCGGCGGCGGCGGCGATTTTCTCGCCGGTCGCGAGCGAACCCGTGAAGAACACGCCGTCGACGGGCTGCCGCAGCAGCGCCGCGCCGGTCGCGCCGTCGCCGATCACCGGCACGAACACGTCGCGCGGGATGCCGGCCTCGTGCAGCAGCTCCGCGATGTGGATGCCGGTGAGTGTCGCGAATTCGGAGGGCTTGTACAGGACGGCGTTGCCGGCCAGGAGCGCCGGCACGAACACGTTGCCGCCGACGAAATACGGATAGTTCCATGCCGAGATGTTGGCGATGACCCCAAGCGGCTCGTGGGCGATGCGCTCCTCGAGCTTCTGGCCGGCGTCCGCGAACACCTTCTCGTCGCGCAGCATGGCCGAGGATTCCGCAAGGAAGAAGTCGATGCGGCCGAGCAGTCCCTTGATCTCGTTGCGCGACTGGCGGATGGGCTTTCCGACCTCGTGCGTGAGCGTGCGCGCCAGCGTTTCCTGCATCGCGACAATGCGCTCGCGAAATGCGGCGATGGCCGCGAGGCGCTTCTTCAACGGAACCTTTGCCCATTTCGCCTGGCCGGCGCGCGCGAGCTCGAATTTGCGGCGGACGGCGGTCGCGTTGTCGGCGGTGACCTCGGTGATCACGGTGCCGTCGGCGGGGTTGCTGATCTTCATCGATGCTCCTACAGCGCGAACGCCGCTGCTTTGTGCCGGGCGGCGGTGGACAGGAATTCGTCGAGGATCGGCGTGTCGTCGAGGAACGAGGGATCGTCCGGCGCGTGGAATTCCGGATGCCACTGCACCGCGAACAGGTAACCGGCGCCCGTGTAGCGAATCGCCTCCGCGACGCGATCGGGCTCCGACCACGCCTCGACGACGAGATCGCGGCCGAGGTCCTTGATCGCCTGGTGGTGGATGGAGTTGGTCTTCACGACGGTGGCCCCGGGGTAGAGATGCGCAAGGCCGGTGCCGGGCACGAAAGACGTCGCGTGACAATTCTCCGCATAGATTTCCCAGTTGCGATGGTTGAGCGCGCCCGGGACCTGCGTGCCGAGGTCCTGCCAAAGTGTTCCACCCTGGGCGACGTTGACCACCTGCGCGCCACGGCAAATGCCGAGCACGGGCTTTTTCAACGCCATGAAGGCACGCAGCAGCGCGATCTCGTAGTCGTCGCGGATTTGGTCGCCGTTCCAGGCGGGCTGCAGCGCCTTTTCACCATAGGATTCCGGGCAAACGTCCGAACCGCCCATCAGCACGAGGCCGTCGAGCTCCGCCGCATAGGCATCGACGGTGGCCTTGCTGCCCAAGCGCTTCGTGCTTCCCTCGGGCGATGGCACCATGAACGCCAGCACGTCCCGTTGCATCAGCCAGTGCGCGACGTTCTGCTCGATGTATTGGAGTGTCATGCCCTTGAAGATTGCGCGCTGCGGATCCGCGTGAAAGAAGCAGGCAGCGATGCCGATCTTGAGCATGGCGTAGGGGCGGCTAGATCGCCGCCGCGAACAGCCGGGCGAAATCCTCGCGCGTGCATTTGCGCGGGTTCGTGAGATGGCACGTGTCCTTGATCGCGACTTCGACCAACGCCGGAATGTCCGCTTTCGTCACCGGCCGCTTCGATACGTATACCCCGAGCGTGGCGGGAATGCCGAGGTCGGCCTTCATCCGCGCAAGCCAGTCGACAAAGGCGACGGCGCCTACCTCCGGCGACATGGCCGCCGCGCCGGGGACGCCGGCCACCCGCGCGAGCTCGGCCATCTTCGCGGTCGCCGCCGGCAGGTTGAAGCGCATCACGTGATCGATCATGATGCCGTTGGCGAGCCCGTGGTGGAGATCGGCGATGGTGGAGAGCGCGTGCGCGCACGAGTGCACGGCGCCGAGGTCCTTCTGGAACGCGATCGCGCCCATCATCGAGCTCATCAGCATGTCGCTGCGCGCCTGCAGATTCTTCCCGTCGCGGACCGCCAGCGGCAGCGCGCGGGCGGCGATCCGCACGCCTTCGAGCGCGATGCCGTCGCACAGCGGGTGGTACTCCGGCGACAGGTACGATTCGACGTTGTGCGTCAGCGCGTCCATGCCGGTGGCCGCCGTGATCGCCGGCGGAAGGTCGAGCGTCAGCTCGGGATCGGCGAACACGCACTTCGCGAGCAGCTTCGGCGAGAACACGATCTTCTTGATATGGGTCTTGTCGTCGGAAACGACCGCGGAGCGACCGACCTCCGAGCCCGTGCCGGCCGTCGTGGGCAGCGCGACGAAATAGGGGAGCTCGCCGCCGATCGATCGCACCTGCGGATGATCCCACGCGTATTCGAGGATGTCGCCGGGATGCGTGGCGATGAGCGCGATGGCCTTGGCCACGTCGAGCGCGGCGCCGCCGCCCAGGCCGATCACCGCATCCGCGCGGTGCGTCTTGTACGCGGCGGCGCCGCGATCGACCTGACTCTTGACCGGATTGCCGAAGATGTCGGAGTAGACCGCGACGTCGAGACCCGGCAGGTCGGCGAGAAAGGCCGCGAGCAACGGCAGCGGCGCAATCCCGCGATCCGTCACGATGAGCGGCCGGTGGACGCCTTGCGCCTTCAGGTGGTCGGCGACGAGGCGGCGGGCGCCCGGACCGAAATGGATCGTCGTCGGAAAGCTGAAGCGATGGATCATGGCGCGGGCCGATCAGAGGTTGGAAACAGCCGAGCCGCAGGCGCGGCCATCCGGAATTCTAGCGCAGTCGCCTTGCCCGGCGGCGCTCAGGCGCGCGCGAAAAACAGCACCATGTGGTTCTTGTCGTAGTAGCGGTCCGCGACGCGAAGGGCGCGCGGCTCGATGCCGAACGAGCGGAAGCCTTCGCTTTCGTAGAGCGAGCGGGCCGATTCGTTCGAATGCGTGACCGTCAGGACGAGCTGCTCGAGGTCGCGTTCCTGGCGCGCGGCAGCGATGAGATGTCGGAGCAGCGCGCGCGCGATGCCGCGGCGGCGGAATTCGGGCGCGACGTACATGCCGAACACGTTTGCCTTGTGCCGGTTCTTGGCCCGCGGCTCGCGGCCCAAGCCGACCATGCCGGCGAGGGTTCCGTCGACAATTGCGCCGAAGACGACATCCGGGCCATCGGGCGCAAGCCGCGCTTCGATCGTCGAAATGGGCTTGGCCGCTTCGGCGTCGGCGCTCGACGTGAACGCGTCCGGGTGCTCCGCGAGTCCACGCAAGCGCAATGCGCGATATACCGCGGCATCGGCGGGAACCAGCCGCCGAATGACCGTTTCAGATGATCTCGAAATAACGCTTCATCTCCCAATCGGTGACGGCGTCCTGCCACTGCCGCCATTCCCATTCGCGCGTCGCGGCGAAGTGGTCGACGAAATCGTCGCCGAACCAGTCGCGCGCCACGGCGGATTCGCGGAAGATGCGCGTGGTTTCGATCAGCGTGCGCGGCGCGCGCGGGATGTTCTCGGCCCCCTGGTTCGTCCCGTGGATCGGCTTGGCGGTGAGTTTCATTTTGCGCTCGACGCCGTTGAGTCCGGCGGCGATGCACGCGGCGGCGGCGAGATACGGGTTCATGTCGGCGCCGGGACAGCGCGTCTCGAGGCGCGTCGACTTGGGCGACGACGCGATCACGCGGAAGCTCGCGGTGCGGTTGTCCACGCCCCAGGTGGGCTTGACCGGCGCCCAGAAGCCGTCGACGAGACGCTTGTAGCTGTTGATCGTCGGCCAGTACATCGGCGCCATTTCCATCAGCGCCGCGACCTGCCCGGCGAGGTAGCTCTCGAACAGCTTGCTCATCCCGTGCCCGCCTTTGGCGTCGTGAAACAGGTTCCGCTTGCCGTCGGAGAGCGACTGGTGGATGTGACCGGAGCAACCGGGGAGCTGCGCGTTCCACTTGGCCATGAAGCTCGGCATGATTCCGAAGCGGGCGCCGATTTCCTTCGCGCCGGTCTTGAACAGGATCGCGCGGTCGGCCTGTTCCAGCGCCTCGGAGAACGCAATCGCCGCTTCGTACACGCCCGGGCCCGTTTCCGTGTGCAGCCCTTCGATGGGCACACCGAACATCGCCATCTCGTTCATGAGCGCCGCGAAGAAGTCGCGGTTCGCGTTTGCGCGCAGCAGCGAGTAGCCGAACATGCCGGGCGTGAGCGTCGTCGGCCCGACGCCTTTCTTGTCGGCCCACGACTGCGGCGTCTCGATGAAATTGAACCACTCGAACTCCATCCCGCACATCGGCATCAGGCCGAGCTTTTCGGCGCGTTTCAGCACGCGCTTCAGCACCTGCCGCGGGCAGATGCCGAGCGGGACTTCCCTGCCGTTCTTCTGCTGGACGAATTCACCGAGAAAAAAGGGCACGCCATCGTCCCACGGCACGTGCCGCAGCGTGCCGAGGTCGATCCGCGCGAGCGCGTCCGGGAAGCCCTTGTGCCAGCCGGTGAGCGACGTGTTGTCGTAGGTGACGTCCATCATGTCCCAGCCGAACACCACGTCGCAGAAGCCGAAGCCTCCCTCGGCCGCCGAGTAGAACTTGTCCTTGTGGAGGTATTTGCCGCGGAGGATGCCGTCGATGTCCGATACCGCGACCTTGACGCGGGTGCCCGGCGCGTTGCGAACGGCGGCGATGGCCTTGGCGGCCGGCGTGGACAGCGGCATGGACTCCTCCTTGTGTCGCCTCGTTCGGCGCGAATCATCATGGATATCGCGCGCGACGCGGGCCGCGCAAATGATAGCGCAAGAACGCCGTCGCTCGCGGGCCGGGATGGCACAATCCGTCCCTGTGAGCCCTTCGATGACCGACCTGTCGTGACCCGCGCGCGCGCTCTCGGCGCCGTACATGCCGCCGTCCTGCTGTTCGGATTCGCCGGATTGTTCGGCCGCTGGCTCGATCTGTCGCCGGTGGCCATCGTGTTGGGACGAACCGCGATCGGCGCAGCGGCGCTTGCCGTCGTGCGCTGGCAGGCGGGGCGCGAGCGTCCGCCGCTCGACCTGCGGCTCCTGGCGAACGGCGCGGTGCTGGCGCTTCATTGGGTCGCGTTTTTCGCGGCGATCCAGGCGGCAGGCGTGGCGATCGGGCTGCTCGGATTCGCGAGCTTCCCGCTGTTCGTGCTGATCCTCGAGCGCGCGATGCTCGGGCGCCGCTGGAGCGGGCGCGAGGCGGTCACCGCGCTGTGCGTGGTGGCGGGAATCGCGTTGCTCGTGCCGGAGCCGTCGTTCGCCAACAAGACCGTGCAGGGCCTGGCGTGGGGCCTCGTGTCCGGCTTCACGTTCGCGCTGCTCGCCGTGCTGAACCGCCGGTACTCGGTGACGCGCGGCGCGGTTGACATCGCGTTCTGGCAGAACCTCTTCGCGGCGCTGTTCCTGCTGCCGTTCGCGGCCGGCGATTCAGCCGCGCTGGGCAGCATCGGCGCGCGCGAAATTGCGCAGCTACTGGTGCTCGGACTTTTTTGCACGGCGCTCGCGCACACGCTTTTCATCGCCGCGCTCTCCCGCCTGTCGGCGCACACGGCCTCGACGGTCGCGGCGCTGGAGCCGGTGTATGGCATCGCGCTGGCGGCGCTCCTTCTGGGCGAAATCCCCGGACTGCGCGTGCTCGCGGGCGGGGCGCTGATTGTCGGCGCCGCCCTGGCCGCGACGCGTCGGGGCATGACAGTTGGCGAGCAACTGGCGAATCGGTAGCATCGCGGCACCGCGCATGATGGCAAACGGAGGGTGGGATCGATGATCGTGGTCGTGATGGGGGTGAGCGGCTGTGGCAAGACGGTGGTCGGCGCGGCGCTGGCCGAGGCGCTGGGCTGGCCGTTCCTCGACGGCGACGACTTCCATCCTCCCGCCAACGTCGCCAAGATGGCATCGGGCACACCGCTCGTCGACGCCGATCGGTGGCCGTGGCTCGACCAACTCTCGGGCGAAATGGGTGCGATCCTCGCGCGGGGCGGCAACGCCATTGTCGCGTGTTCCGCGCTGAAACAGGCCTATCGGGATCGTATTGCGGCCTGCGCCAAGGCCCGGGATGACGTCCGTTTCGTTCATCTCAAGGGCGATATCGAGACCATCGCGGCGCGGCTTGACGCGCGCCGCCACCGGTACATGCCGTCGACGCTTCTTGCAAGCCAGTTCGCGACCCTGGAAGAGCCCGCCGATGCGATCGTCATCGACATCGGTGGAACTATCGCGGAAGAAGTCGCGAACATACGCGCCGAACTCTCGGCTGCCGGAGTCGCGCAATGAGCGACGAGCGCAAATGGAAGCCGGCGACGCGAGCCGGCCATCTCGGGCGCGATTCCGCGCGGTTCATGGGCGCCGTCAACACGCCCGTGTTTCGCGCATCCACCATCCTGTTTCCAAACTCAGCCGCATACGACCGGTATGAGCGCGGCGAATACGAGGGGATTTCGTACGGTCTCCATGGCCTGCCGACCGTCACGGACCTGCAGGACGCGGTGGCGAAGGTCGAGGGCGGTCACCGCGCGTTTGCCGTTCCGTCCGGGCTCACCGCGACCACGCTTCCGTTTCTCGCCTTGCTGCGCGCGGGCGACCACACGCTCGTCCCGGATGCCGTCTACGGACCCACACGACGCTTTTGCAGCCGTCACCTGACGCGCCTCGGCATCGAGGTCAGCTATTACGACCCGCTCGCGGGCGCCGCGATCGAGCGCGATTTTCGGCCGAACACCAAGCTTGTGTTCATCGAATCGCCCGGGTCGCTGACTTTCGAAGTGCAGGATCTCCCGGCAATCGCGGAAGTGGCGCACCGCCGCGGCGCGCTCGTCGCCATGGACAATTCGTGGGCAACGCCGTTCGGCTTTCGCAGTTTCGACCACGGCGTCGACGTGTCGGTCCACGCGGCAACGAAGTACATCGGCGGGCATTCGGATGTGCTGCTTGGGCTCATCCTGACCAACGAGGCCACGACGCCGATGGTGCATCGGCTGTGGACGGACATGGGCGTCACCGCGTCGAGCGACGACTGCTTCCTCGGCCTGCGCGGGCTGCGCACGCTGCCGCTGCGGCTCGCGCGGCACCAGGCGAGCGCGCTGACGATCGCCGCGTGGCTCTCCGGACGGCCCGAGGTGCGCGAGGTGATCTACCCGCCGCTGCCCGGTTCGCGCGGCCACGACCTGTGGCGGCGCGACTTCACGGCGGGCTCCGGGCTCTTCACCGTGGCGCTGCAACCGGTCGCCAAGGCGGGCATCGATGCCATGCTGGATGGCATGCGTCTGTTCGCGATGGGCGTGAGCTGGGGCGGTTTCGAGAGCCTCGTGATTCCGATCAATCCCGAACGCACGCGCACGGTGACGAAATGGGATGCGGGCGGCCCTTGCCTTCGCTTCGCCATCGGCCTCGAGGATCCCGACGACCTCATCGCGGATCTCGCCGGCGGATTGGCGCGTCTCGCGGTCTGACGCGTTCCGTTAGGCGGCATCCGTCCCCAGATAGACTGCCTGCACGCGCGTATCGGCGCGGATCGCGTCGGGCGTTCCTTCGGCGATGATGCGCCCGCGATCGAGGACGATCACGCGATCGGCATGCCCGAACACGATGTCCATGTCGTGCTCGGTGAACAGCACCGCGATATTCTCCTGCCGCGCCAGCGCGGACGCGAGATCCATGAGACGCCCGCGCGACCGCGGCGACATCCCCGCCGTCGGCTCGTCCATCAGCAGCAGCCGGGGCGCGCCCGCGAGCGCGAGCGCCAGCTCGACGCGCTTCGCATCACCGTAGGCAAGCGTCGCGCAGCCCTGGTCGGCGAACTTCGTCATGCGCACCCGCTCGAGCAGCGCATCGGCCTCGGCGCGCAACAGATCGGCTGCGCGCGAAGTCACCGCGGTTTGCCCGTGGGCGCGCGCGATCAGCGCCATTTGCACGTTTTCGCGGACCGTCATCGACGCGAACGTTGCGGCGACCTGGAAAGTCCGGCCGACGCCGCGACGCGCGATGTCACGCGGCGGCAGGCTCTCGATGCGCTTGCCCAGCAGCGAGACCGTGCCCGCGTCCGGTGCGAGCTGTCCGTTGACGAGATTGAAGCACGTCGACTTGCCTGCGCCGTTTGGCCCGATGAGCGCGACGAGCTCGCCCGCGTCCACATGGAAGGAAACGTCGACGACGGCACTGACGCCGCCGAACGCCTTGGACAGATGATCGACCGCGAGCACCGTCATCGGAATCGATGTTCCAGCGCGCGCTTCACCGCGCCACCGATCCCCATCGGGAACGCGATCACGATGACGAGGATGGCGACGCCGAGCACCGCGTGCCAATACTCGGTGGCGCGGGCGAGCGTGTCGGAGAGCCACGTGAAGGCGGCGGCGCCGATCAGCGGACCGGCGAGCGCGTTGAGGCCGCCCAGCAGCACCATGACAAGCGCGTCGACCGAGCGCGGAATCGCCAGCGTTTCCGGCGAAATGCTGCCTTTGGAGAAGGCGAACAGCCCTCCGGCGAGACCCGCGAACGCGCCGGCGGCGGCGAACGCCGTCCATTGCGTGCGGCGGACGTCGATGCCGAGTGCCTCGGCGCGCAACGGCGAGTCGCGGCTCGCGCGGAGCGCATAGCCGAAGGGCGCGATGGCGATCCAGGCGATGGCGACCAGCGCGGCGCTGCAGATGGCGAGCGTGAACTCGTAGTACGCTTGGCGCCCCGCGAGCCAGGGCGACGGCCAGACACCGACTAGGCCATTCGATCCACCCGTCACGCTGTCCCATTGAAAGGCGATCGACCACACGATTTGCGCGAACGCAAGCGTCAGCATCGCGAGATAGACGCCCGACAAGCGGACGCAGAACCAGCCGAAGACGAGCGCCCCCGCGAGCGCCGCCAGCGGCGCAGCCAGCAGCGCGGCCTCCATCGGCGCGCCGTGCTTGACCGCGATCGCCGCGGCGTAGGCGCCCAGCCCGAAATAGGCTGCATGCCCGAACGACGCGAGGCCGCCGGTTCCCATCATGAATTGCAGGCTCGCCGCGAACAGCGCGAAAACCAGGATATCCGTCGCGAGGACCAGCACGTATTCGTCGCCCGCCAGCGGCAGAAACGCGGCGAGGGCGATGGCGAGCGCCGCGCCCAGCAGTGCGCGCCGTCCCGGCGGAGCAACGAGTTCGCGGAACTCGGCAAGCGGCGTCGTCGGCGGCGCCGCGGGCGCGGCGCCGAGCAGGCCATACGGCTTGACGGCGAGCACCACGGCCATCACCACGAATTCGGCAACGAGCGTGAGTTTCGGAAATGCGACTGCCACACCGGCGATGTCCACCGTGCCGAGCGCAATGCACAGCGCGCGGATCAGCCCGATGATGAGCGCCGCGACGAACGCGCCCGGGATCGAGCCCAGCCCGCCGACGACCGTCACCACGAACGCCTCGGCGATCACGGACAGGTCCATGCCCAGGTTCGCGGGCTCCACCGGCAAGCGCAGCGCGCCCGCAAGCCCCGCGAGAAACGCGCCCAGCGCGAAGACCGCGGTGAAGAGCCGCGCCTCGTCGATGCCGAGCGCGCCGGTGAGCGTCCGGTTCTCGGTCGCGGCGCGGATCCGCACGCCGAATTGCGTCCGTGCCATGAGCACCCAGAGCGCGACGAGCACGAGCGGGCCGAGCGCCAGCAGCAGGAGGTCGTAGGTCGGCACGGCGCGGCCGAAGAGATCGACGGCGCCGGTGAATCCCGCGGCGCGCGGGCCGAGCAGGTCCTCGGGCCCCCAGATCGCGAGAACCGCGTCGCGCACGATCAGCACGATTCCGAAGGTCGCGGCGAGCTGCAGCAGCTCCGGCGCGCCATAGATTCGCTTCAGCAGGAACCGCTCGACCAGCGCGCCGATCACGGCGACGGCGAACGCGGCGAGCGCGACGGCGCCCCAGAACCCGAGCACGCCGCGGCCGAGGGCATCGACCAGCGTCCAGGCGAGATACGCGCCCAGCATGTACAGCGACCCATGCGCGAAATTGACCACGCGGGTGACGCCGAAGATCAGCGTCAATCCGACGGCGACGAGGAACAGCGACGAGGCCCCGGCGAGGCCGTTCAGCAGTTGCGCGAAAAGGGAGGCGAGGGACACGCGGGCGGGACATGCGCGCCGGCGCGGCACGGCCGGCACATGCCCGCGATTCTAGCCGGTTGCGCAGCGCTGCCGGGGGACTACTGCGCCGGCCGCAGCCGCTTCACCTCGTCGTCCGAGGGCAGGTAGTTCTTCCCGTCGGCATAGCGCCAGTCGACCATCACGCCCTTGCCGTCGTTTACCGCAGTACGTCCGACGAAGGCGCCCATCGTCGATTGGTGATCGAGGGCGCGGAACGATATCGGGCCGAACGGCGACTCGAAGGTGAGGCCATTCATCGCGGCGAGCAATTTCGCGGTGTCGGTGGAGCCCGCCTTGGCAATGGCCGCCGCGGCCGCCTTGACCGTGCTGTAGCCGACGACCGAGCCGAGCCGCGGATAGTCCTTGTACTTCGCCTGGTAGGCATCGCGGAAGCGCTTGTGGGCGACCGTGTCGATCGCGTACCACGGGTAGCCGGTCACCCACCAGCCGACCGGCGCTTCCTCCTTCAGCGGATCGAGGTATTCCGGCTCGCCGCCCAGCAAGTTGAATACCGGCCGATTCTTGAAGAGTCCGCGCAGTTCGCCTTCGCGGACGAAGCGCGCGAGGTCGGGCCCGAACAGCGAGGAAAAGATGGCGTCGGGCTTCGCGTCCAGCAGCGCCTGGACGACGGGTCCCGCATCGATCTTGCCGAGCGGCACCGCCTGCTCGACGAACTCGATGCCGCCCGCCTGCAGCGCGATCATCTGCTTCTTGAACGCGTTGGTCGCCGACTGTCCGTACTCGTAGTTGGGGTAGACGATCGCCCAGCGCTTCTTGCCGAGCTTCGCCGCCTCCGGGACCAGCATCGCGGTTTGCATGTACGTCGAGGCGCGCAGTCGATAGGTGTACGCGTTGCCCGCGTCCCACACGATCTTGTCGGTCAACGGCTCCGCGGCGAGGAAGAGCACCTTGCGCTGCTTCGCGAGATCGGCCACGGCGAGTCCGACGTTCGACGCGAACGTGCCCATCAGCAGGACGGCTTTTTCGCGCGACAGGAGCTCCTCCGCGACACGCACGGCGTCGCCCGGGCTGCCGTTGTCGTCGCGCGACACGATCTCGATTGGTCGCCCCAGCACGCCGCCGGCGGCGTTGATCTCATCCTGCGCGAGCTCCATTCCCTTCTTGTACGGCTCGAGGAATGCCGGGAACGTCTTGTAGCTGTTGAGCTCGCCGAGCTTGATCGGCTGCGCTGCCGCGGGGAAGGCGCCAATGGCCGCGAGCGCGGCGGCGGCAAGGCAGGTGAGGCGGGCGAGGCGGTTCATGGCGGCTCCTGGCGGAGGTCGAGGGCGGTATTGTCCCCTGCGGCAGGCGGAAACGGTCGGCCGCGCTTGACGGTTGACCCGAATTTTGGGCTTCTCCCTCAATAAAAAAGTGGTTATCGCAGCGATACCCTTCCCAAAGCACAAGCATAGAACTTGTCAGACTGACGCGGGGCGGCGCCGAAAGGTAAAATCGACGCTTTTGCCCGCCGCAGCCTGCATCGTCGCGCCGCCGCGGTTCCGCCATGCCGTCCGCCCCTTCCCTCACGCTCGCATTGCCCCACGGCCTCGCGTTCCCCGATCTGTACTCGGCGGAGGGCGCAGCACGTATCGACGGGCAATTTGCCGCCCATTTGCGCGACGCGGACGCGGGCGTCGCCGCGCGGCTTGCGGCGGCCCGCGCGAATCCGCAGGCGCTGTCGCGCAAGGACGAATCCGAACTCCTGCTAGCAGTCGCACCCCATCTCGAGGATTTTCTGGCGCACCTATTCGGCATCGCGTCCGAGGTGCGCGCCCTCGAGGAAATTCATCACGAGCTTGCGCCGCTCTACGCGGTGAAGCGCCTCTTTGTGCAAAAGAAGGCGATGAACGCGCACAAGGCCGAGGTCGCCGCGACGTTCGACGGCCTGGCGCTGCGGCGCGAGGTCGACGCGCTGCTGGGCGAACCGTTCACCGAGCTCGGTTTTGCCAAAGCAGTGACGCACTGGCAGCAGGACGAAGCGCCAAACGCGTCCGCGCTGGAAGTGGCAGCACGGTACGCCGCGTGGGCATCCCATACCGCGGAAGGCCGTGCGGCGCACAAGGGCGGCGTGCTGTTTCGCGCGCCGCGCAAGCTCGATCACCTGAAACTCGTTCCGCTCGAGCCCACGCAAGTGAACGGCGTTGCCGCGTGGAAACTCGCGGGCGGCCACGTGCGCCAGCGCAAAGGGTTCGCGCTGACCGATGCCGGCATGGACCTGGCCGCGGCGCTCGGCGAGGCGCATTACTGCATCTGGTGCCACGAGCAAGGCAAGGATTCCTGCGCGCACGGACTTCCGGAAAAAAAGCCCGCCGACGGCAGCGTGCAGGAGATTCCTTTCCGCAAGAGCCCGTTCGGCGTCGTGCTCGCCGGTTGCCCGCTGGAGGAGAAGATCTCCGAGTTCCAGAAGCTGCGCGCGGAGGGCTGGCCCGTCGCGGCGCTCGCGATCATGTGCGTCGACAATCCGATGGTCGCGGCGACCGGCCACCGGATCTGCAACGATTGCATGAAAAGTTGCATCTATCAAAAGACCGATCCCGTCGACGTGCCGCAGTCAGAGACGCGGATCCTGAAGGACGTGCTGGCGCTGCCGTGGGGGTTCGAGATCTACAGCCTGCTCACGCGCTGGAATCCGCTCAACCTGCGGCGTCCGCTGCCGCTGCCTGCGACCGGCAAGCGCGTCCTGGTGGTCGGGCTGGGACCGGCAGGCTTCACGCTCGCCCATCACCTGCTGAACGACGGACACGCCGTCGCCGCGATCGACGGCCTCAAGATCGAACCGCTCGACGCCGCCCTGTCCGGCATCACCGTCACCGGCGGACGGGTGCCGTTCGCGCCGATCCGCGACGCGGCGTCGCTCGCCGAGCCGCTCGACGACCGGCTGATGGCGGGCTTCGGCGGCGTCGCCGAATACGGCATCACTGTGCGCTGGGACAAGAATTTCCTGAAGGTGATCCGCCTGCTGCTGGAGCGACGCGTGCATTTCGCGCTTTATGGTGGCGTGCGCTTCGGCGGAACGCTCGACGTCGACGACGCCTTCGCGCTTGGCTTCGACCATGTCGCCGTCGCCGCCGGCGCGGGCAAGCCGACGGTGCTGGAGCTGCCGAACGGCCTCGCCAACGGCGTGCGCACCGCCTCCGACTTCCTGATGGCGCTGCAGCTGACCGGGGCCGCAAAAAGGGATTCGCTCGCCAACATGCAGGTGCGGTTGCCGGTGATCGTCGTCGGCGGCGGGCTTACCGCCATCGATACGGCAACGGAGTCCCTTGCGTATTACCCGGTGCAGGTCGAGAAATTCCTGTCGCGTTACGAAGAGCTCGTGGCCGTGCGAGGCCGCGAGGCCGTGGACGCGGCGTGGACGGCGGACGAGCGCGCGGTCGCAGCCGAATTTCTCGCGCACGCCCGCGCAATCCGCGCCGAGCGCGCGGCGGCGGCGAAGGATGGCCGCGCGCCGCGCGTCACGGAACTGCTGCAATCCTGGGGCGGCGCGACGATTGCCTATCGTCGGCGGCTGATCGACAGCCCCGCGTATACGCTCAACCACGAGGAAGTCGAGAAGGCGCTGGAGGAGGGCATTCGCTTCGCCGAGGGCCTCACGCCGCTCGCCGTTGAGCTCGACGCCGAGGGGCGCACATGCGGCCTCAAGGTTTCGGAGCAGCACAACGACGGCGACGGCGTCTGGCACGAGTATGCGCAGGTGACGCTTCCGGCGCGGACGCTGCTGGTCGCCGCCGGCACGCAACCCAACACCGTGCTCGCGCGCGAGGACGCGCCGCATTTCCAACTCGCGGGCAAATATTTCCGTCTGCTGGACGAGGACGGCCGCGAGGTCACGCCGGTCAAGGGACTGGCCAAGCCCGCGGTGCCCGCCGTGCTGACCGACATTCGCAAGGACGGGCGCGCGACGAGCTTCTTCGGCGACCTGCACCCATCGTATGCGGGCAATGTCGTGAAGGCGATGGCGAGCGCGACGCAGGGCGCGCCGATCGTGTCGCGGATGCTGGCCAAGGTCGCGCCGGCGTCACCGGACAATGACGATACGTTCTTCGGCAAGCTCGATCGCGAATTTCGCGCAACGGTGGTTCGCGTCGAGCGCTTGACGCCTACGATCGTCGAAGTGGTGGTCCACGCACCGGCTGCCGCGCGACGGTTCCGTCCCGGCCAGTTCTACCGGCTGCAGAATTTCGAGGCACTGGCGGCGCGCTCCGCCGGCACGCGCCTCGCGATGGAAGGCATCGCGCTGACCGGCGCGTGGGTCGACAAGGCCAAGGGACTGGTGTCGACGATCGTCCTCGAAATGGGCGGCTCGTCGGACCTCTGCACGCGATTGCAGCCGGGGGAGCGCGTGATCCTGATGGGGCCAACCGGCGCACCTACCGAAATCGAGCCGGGAGAGACCGTCGTGCTCGCCGGCGGCGGTCTCGGCAATGCCGTCCTGTTCTCGATCGGCCAGGCCTTTCGCGGCGCCGGCTCGAGAGTGCTTTATTTCGCGGGCTACAAAAAGCACGTCGACCGCTACAAAGTTGCCGACATCGAGGCGGCGGCGGACGCCGTGGTCTGGTGCTGCGACGAAGCGCCGGGATTCACGGCGACGCGGCCGCAGGATCGCGCGTTCGTCGGCAACATCGTCGCCGCGATGCGCGCGTACGCGAGCGGGGCGCTGGGACCGCAGCCGATACCCTTCGCCGACTGCGACCGCATCATCGCGATCGGCTCGGACCGGATGATGGCCGCCGTCGGCGCCGCCCGGCACGCGGTTCTGGCGCCGTGGCTGAAGCCGGGACATCGCGCGCTGGCGTCGATCAACTCGCCGATGCAGTGCATGATGAAGGAGATCTGCGCGCAATGCCTGCAGCCGCATCGCGACCCCGCGACCGGCAAGCTTTCGTACGTGTTCTCCTGTTTCAACCAGGACCAGCCGATCGACCG
>Ga0209048_10000559_pt1 | contig 39530 bp, 32 predicted proteins | sample FrelakmetCRP12CR_FD_187146 | JGI IMG/M metagenome (GOLD analysis project Ga0209048, IMG submission 187146) | Freshwater lake sediment microbial communities from the University of Notre Dame, USA, for methane emissions studies - CRP12 CR (SPAdes)... | ecosystem: Environmental > Aquatic >...
GGCTGGCGGCCCTTCGACACGCTCAGGGCCGCCCCGAGCAACGTCGAGGGGCGGCTGGCGACCCCCGGCCTGCGGCGGCGTCATGTGTGACACTGCCGGAAGCCGGAGGCCGCCCGTCGCAAGCCGTCGCCGAGCTATCTCTCCACCGGGATCCGCATTCCGTAGAACGACCGCCACACGAAGGTCACCGACACCAGGAAGAACGCCGCGCTCAGCGCCCAGCCGAGCCCGTCGCCCGCCTGCGCCTTCAGCTGCACGGCCAGTTCGACGGCCAGGAGCCCGAACAACGTCGTGAACTTGATGACGGGGTTCATCGCCACCGACGACGTGTCCTTGAACGGGTCGCCGACCGTGTCCCCGACGACCGTCGCGGCGTGCAGCTCGGTCCCCTTCTCCTTCAGCTCCACCTCGACGATCTTCTTGGCGTTGTCCCAGGCGCCGCCGGCGTTGGCCATGAAGATGGCCTGGTAGAGGCCGAACAGCGCGATCGACACCAGGTAGCCGATGAAGAAATACGGCTCGAGGAACGCGAACGCCAGCGTGGAGAAGAACACCGTCAGGAAGATGTTGAACATGCCCTTCTGCGCGTACTGCGTGCAGATGGCGACCACCTTCTTGCTGTCGGCGACCGACGCCTTCTCGGCGCTGTCGAGCTTGATGTTCTTCTTGATGAACTCCACCGCCCGGTAGGCCCCGGTAGACACCGCCTGAATGGAGGCTCCGGTGAACCAGTAGATGACGGCGCCGCCCGTGATCAGTCCCAGCAGGAACGGGGCGTGGAGCAGCGAGAGGTTGGCCACCAGCTCGGGTTTCAGCCCGTTGGTCAGCATCACGATGATCGAGAAGATCATCGTCGTGGCCCCGACGACCGCGGTCCCAATCAGCACGGGCTTGGCCGTCGCCTTGAACGTGTTCCCGCCGCCGTCGGCCGCCTCGAGCAGGTCCTTGGCCTCGCCGAAATTCACGTCGAAGCCGAACTCCTTCTTCAGCTCCTGCTTGATGTTCGGCAGCGTCTCGATGACCGACAGCTCGAAGACCGACTGCGCGTTGTCGGTCACCGGCCCGTAGGAGTCCACCGCGATGGTGACGGGCCCCATGCCGAGGAACCCGAACGCCACGAGGCCGAAGGCGAACACCGCCGGCGCCAGCATCATCCCCCCTGGGAACGTGTTGCTGACCAGGAACCCGATCCCCATCAGGACGACGATCACGAGGCCCAGCCAGTAGGCGGAGAAGTTCCCGGCGACGAGGCCCGACAGGATGTCCAGCGACGCGCCGCCCTCGCGGGCCGAGGTCACCACTTCCTTGACGTGCGCCGACGTGGTGGACGTGAACACCTTCACGAGCTCGGGGATGATGGCGCCGGCCAGCGTCCCGCACGTGATGACGGTGGACAGCTTCCACCACAGCGTGCCGTCGCCCAGGTTCGGAATCAGGAGGTAGGACACCACGTAGGTGATGACCACCGACACGATCGACGTCAGCCAGACCAGCGACGTCAGGGGGTGCTCGAAGTTCATTTTCGTGACGTGGCCGTACTTCGCCTTGGCCCACACGCCGTTGAGCAGGTACGAGGTCCCGCTGGCGAAGATCATCATGATGCGCATCACGAAGATCCACACGAGCAGCTGGACCTGGACCGCGGGGTCGTGCACGGCCAGCAGGATGAACGAGATGAGCGCCACGCCGGTGACGCCGTACGTCTCGAACCCGTCCGCCGTCGGCCCGACCGAGTCGCCCGCGTTGTCGCCCGTGCAGTCCGCGATGACACCCGGATTGCGCGCGTCGTCTTCCTTGATGTTGAAGACGATTTTCATCAGGTCCGACCCGATGTCGGCGATCTTGGTGAAGATGCCGCCGGCGATCCGCAGCGCGGCGGCGCCGAGCGACTCGCCGATGGCGAAGCCGATGAAGCACTGGCCGGCGTAGTCGCCCGGGACGAACAGCAGGATCGCCAGCATCATGAAGAGTTCGACGCTGATGAGCAGCATCCCGATGCTGATGCCGGCCTTGAGCGGAATGGCGAACACCGGGAACGCCTTCCCCTTGAGGCTCGCGAACGCCGTGCGCGAGTTGGCGAAGGTGTTGATCCGGATACCGAACCAGGCCACGCCGTAGCTGCCGCAGATGCCGAGCACGCTGAAGGCCAGGATGATGACGACCCTGACAGGCTCGAAATGCTGCAGCACGCCGAAGTAGAAGACGATGATGGCCCCGATGAAGGCCTCGAGGATCACCAGGAACTTGCCCTGCTGGAGCAGGTAGGTCTTGCAGGTCTCGTAGATCAGCTCCGAGATCTCGCGCATCGACGAGTGCACGGGCAGCGCCTTCAGTTGCTCGTAGACGACGAGCCCGAACAACAGCCCCAGCACGCACACGCCGAGCCCCGCCATCAGCAGGGTGCGGCCGTTCACCCCCATGAACTCGGCCTGGCCGAGGTCGGGCAGGATGAGGTTGGCCTCGCCGCCGGCCCGTTCCGTCGCCGCGGCCGGCTGTGGCGGCTGTGCGAACGCCATCGCCGCGGGTGCGGACAGCAGGGAAACGGCGGCACACGCCACCAGCAGGACCGCGAAGGAGCGCCGCTGCCCCCGCACACGTGCGACGGCGCGTTTCACCAGGACGGAAAGCACGTTCATGTCACCTCTTTGTTCGGCAGAACACGGGGCAGCGTCGTCAACTCCAGACGCGGATCGCGCCCTGATGAGCCCAGGCAGGCAAGCCGAGGGACCAAAACCCATCCGCTCCAAGCCAGAGATTATAGGTAAGCCAGAGCTAAGAAGACAACTCGTGGAACACCCCCGGCCCGGCCGAGATCCGGTCGGGCATGGCCATCCCGCCCGTCAGGAAGATCCGCACGCCTTCTTCGACGCTGATGTCCGGGAACCGCAGCGCGTCGAGGCGGTAGACGAGCACGTCGCCCAGGTACAGGTTGTTGGTCGGCACGTAGATCGCCGCGAACGCCTGCCTCCCGACGCCCGGCCCGCCATCGACCTCGAACTCCTTCGTCAGGAACCCGAGCCGCACCGCGCCGCTCGCATCCGGCGCCATCACCACGCGCTTCAGCCCCGATTCGTTGTCGGGCGAGAAGGCCGCCATCAACTGCTTCACCGGGGAGTAGATCGTCCGGAACACGGGGATCCGCGCGAGGTAGCTCTCGCCGCGCACGAGCAGCCGCTTGCCCAGCACGTTGCTCGCGACGACCCCGACCAGCAGCACGAAGGCCAGCGTGGTCGCCACCCCGAGACCCGGGACGTGCTGGCCGAGGAAGCGGTCGTAGACCGGCCCGCTCAGGTCGTCGATGAGGTGGAAGATCCACAGGAGGGCGGCGACGCTGATGATCAGCGGGACCGCCACGAAAAAGCCGGTAATGAACCGCCGCCGCAGCCAGTGAATCGCGCGAGGTGCAGCCATGTCTCTACCGGATGAACCACCAGGTCACGACCGTCGCGGCCAGCGCCAGGCGGTACCACGCGAACGCCGCGAGCGAGTGCCCGGCGACGTACCGGATGAAGAACCTCACGGCCAGGTACCCGACCAGAGCGGACGACACCATGCCGGCGACGAACAGCGGCCCCTCCCCCGCCGGGAGCCCGTGCTTCACGAACGGCAGCCCTTCCTTGACCGCCGCCGCCAGGATCGCCGGGACGCCGAGCAGGAAGACGAACCGCGCCGCCTCGTCGCGCCGCATCCCCAGCGCCATCGCGGTCGCGATGGTGGAACCCGAGCGCGACACGCCGGGCACGAGGGCCGCCGCCTGGGCGCAGCCGATCAGCACGGCATCCGCGATTCCCAGCGACGCCTGGGTCCGCCGCTTCGCGCCGAACCGCTCCACCGCGAAGAAGGCGAGCGCCACCACGGCCAGCATCGCCGCGGCGACGGCCGGCCGCCTCAGCCCCTCCTCGATCGCCCTCCCGAAAAGCAATCCGACGATGACTGCGGGAATGGTCCCGATGACGATGAGCAGGGCCATCCACGCCGCCGGGTCGGGCTCCGCGCCGAGGAGCGTGCCCGCCCGCGGAACGGCCCGGATCATCGCGACGATGTCCGGCCAGAAATACGCCACGACGGCGGCCAGCGTGCCGACGTGGCACGCCACGTCGAACGCCATCCCGAACTGCGCCGAATCCCAGCCGAAGAAGGCCCGGGCGAGGATGAGGTGGGCCGAACTCGACACCGGAAGGAACTCGGTCAGCCCCTGTATGACGCCGAGCAGGACCGCGTAGACCAGGGTCATCGGCGAGACAGACCCTACGACGCCCGGACGCCGTTGCGCGAGCCCTTACGCTGGCGCGCCGTCGCCGTCGGCCTGGCCACGCCCGGCGGGGGCGCCGACGCCGCGATCCGCGCGGCGCCCCGACCGTGCCTCCAGAAGGTGACGATGGCTGCCGCGATGAACACGCTCGAGTACGTGCCGGTGATGATGCCCACGATCATCGTGAACGCGAAGCCCCGCAGCACCTCGCCGCCGAAGAAGTACAGCGCGATCACCGACAGCAGCGCGGTGCCGCCCGTGATGATCGTCCGGTTCAGCGTCTGGTTGACCGCGACGTTCACGATGTCCTTGATGTTGTCCTTCCGCATGCCGCGCACGTTCTCGCGGATACGGTCGAAGATCACGATCGTATCGTTGGTCGAGTACCCCGTCATCGTGAGCAGCGCGGCGATGATGTTCAGCGACATCTCGTAGCGGAACACCATCAGGAACGCCATCGTGATGAGGATGTCGTGGAGCGTCGCCACCGTGGCGCCCACGGCGAAGCTCAGCTCGAACCGGAACCAGAGGTAGAGCAGGATGAAGAACAGCGAGAGCCCGAAGGCCCACGTGCCCTTGCTCGTCAGCTCCTGGCCGACCACCGGTCCCACGACTTCCGTCCCGGCCACCTTGAACGCCCCCAGGCTGGCCGCCTTCACCGCCGACTGGATCTCGTCCGCGGTGCGCGTCAGCTCGGTGCCCGATTCCTTGCCCGTGTGAGGGACGCGGACGAGGATCGACCGCTGCGCCTCGGCACCGTACGTCTGCACGACGACGTTCTGGCCGCCGCCGGGGAAGTTCCTGTCCAACGCCGTTCGCACCTGGTCGATGTCGGGGCGCCGCTGGTCGAACTGGAGGACCACCTGCGTGCCGCCCGAGAATTCGACGCCGAGCGGGATCCCCTTCACCCAGATCATCCCGAGGCCGGTGAGGATGAGGACCCACGAGACGACCAGCGCGTGCCAGCGGTACTTGACGAAGTTGAAGTTCGGATTGTGGAAGATCTGCATGGCTCGATGACCCGCCTGCTAAATGCTCAACGTGTCCGAGTGACGCTCGGCCAGGACCATTTCGAACATCGTCTTCGACACGAAGGTGGCGGTGAAGAGGTTCGAGATCAGACCGAAGAACAGGGTGGTGGCGAACCCGCGGATCGGCCCGGTGCCGAACTGGAACAGGAAGGCCGCCGAGATGAGCGCCGACAGGTGGGTGTCCACCAGCGTCAGGAACACGCGGCTGAAGCCCGTGTTGATCGAGGCGCGCACGCCCCGCTGGGCCGACAGCTCCTCCTTGATGCGCTCGAAGATCAGCACGTTCGAGTCCACGCCCACGCCCATCGTCAGGACGAAGCCCGCGATGCCCGGCAGTGTCATCGTCGCGCCGATGTAGGCCATCGCCCCGAGGAGGATGATCAGGTTGAAGACGAGCGCCACCACCGCGTTGACGCCGGACAGCCGGTAGTAGAACAGCATGAAGAGCGCGACGAGCCCGAGGCTGGCGAGCGACGCAATCACGCCCGAGCGGATCGAGTCGGCGCCGAGCGTCGGGCCGATGGTCTGCTGCTGAAGGTAGGTCAGCGACGCGGGCAGCGCGCCGGACCGGAGCTTCAGCGCCAGGTCCTCGGCTTCCTGCATCGTGAACGACCCGGAGATCTGCCCTTCGTCCGCGATCCGGCCCTCGATGTTCGGGGCCGAGACGACCGAGCGGTCGAGCACGATCGCGAGACGGCGGTTGATGTTCTCGCTGGTCGCCTTGGCGAACTTCGTCGCCGCGTCGGCCTTCAGCGAGAAATGGACGGCCGGCTGGTTGAACTGGTCGGGGCCCTGCTTCGCGCCGCGCAGCTCGCGCCCGGTGATGATCGGCACCTTGCGAACGAGGAAGAACACCGCCTGCGGCCGCTCGCCCGGCGCCGGCCGGCCCTCGACGCCCGGCAGCACCTCGGTGTTCGGCGGCTCCTGGCCGTTGGTGGCCTGGAGCAGCGCCTCCCTCGACGGCGCCGGGCCCTGCTCCACCAGCTTCAGCTCGAGGAGCGCGGTGGACTGGATGACGCCCTTCGCGCGCTCCACGTCGGTCACGCCCGGCAGCTGGACCAGCAGCTGATCGTCGTTGGTGCCCTGGCGCGCGATGAGCGGCTCGGCGACGCCCAGCTCGTTCACGCGGCGCTCGATCGTCTGCTGCGCCTGCGTCACGGCCGCGCGCGCGAGGTCGATCGCGACGTTCGGCTTCATCACGAACGAGTAGACGCCCTCGGCGCCTCCTTCGCGGTTGAAGCTGGCCTCCACGCCGACCGCGTTCTGCCGGAACAACGCGTCCTGGGCCGCCGGCACGCCGGTCACCTGGAATTGCGTCGCGCTGAGCGTCCTGGTCGCGATGCCCGTGATGCCCGCCTTTTCGGCGTCCTCGCGCACGCGCTCGGCGCTGGTCTCCGTCTCCAGCTTCAGCGCGTCGTCGGTGTTGACGCGGAGGACGAGGTGGACGCCGCCCTTGAGGTCGAGGCCCAGGCGGATCTTCTCCGTCGGGATGATCGCCCAGAGGCACGCGCCGATGATGACGACGATGAGGAGGATGCGCCAGCGAAGGTTGTTCATGCTTGGGAGTTGTCGGTCACGACCGGGTCCTGGCCCTGCAGACCCGCGATCGCGGCCTTGGAAATCTCGATGTTCACCTTGTCAGCGACCTGCAGCTTCACCGACCGGTCGGTCATCCTGACGATCGTGCCGTAGATGCCGCCGCTCGTGACGATGCGGTCTCCGACCTTGAGCGAGTCGAGGAACGTCTGGACCTTCTTCTGCCGACGCTTCATCGGCAGGAGAAGCACGAAGTAGACGATGGCCAGCGCCAGCGCGAACGGCAGGAACTGCACCCACGGGCTGACGTTGTCGGCCGGCGCGGCCATGGCCACGACGGAGAGCACGTGCTGAGTCATTGGTGTCATGAGTCGACCGGTCGGCGGGCAAACGTCCGACGGTAGTCCAGTCTCAACTGATCGAGCGAGCCAAACACAATAGCCTCTCTGATTCGCCTCATGCTGTCAAGGTAAAAGGTGAGGTTATGCAACGTGTTAAGGGTCGCCGCGGAGATCTCGTTGGCCATGAAGAGGTGCCGCAGGTAAGCCCGCGAGAAGTGCCGGCACGTGTAGCACCCGCATCGGGGATCCGGGGGCTCGCGGTCGTCGGCGTAACAGGCGTTCTTGATGTTCAACCGTCCCTCGGAGGTGAACAGCTGACCGTTCCGTGCGTTGCGGGTGGGCATCACGCAGTCGAACAGGTCCACGCCCCGGGCGACCGATTCGATCAGGTCCACCGGGGTGCCGGTGCCCATCAAGTACCGGGGCCGATCGCCGGGCAGGAGCGGGGCCGTGTCTCCGACGATCTCGTACATCGTTTCGGGCGGTTCCCCGACGCTCAGCCCCCCGATGGCGTAGGCTTCGAACCCCAGCTCGACGGTGGCCTGGACGCTCGCGACACGTATATCTATATGCGTCCCGCCTTGGATGATGCCGAACTGCGCCTGGCCGGGGTTGGTGACCAGAACCGCTGGCGGCCCTTCGACACGCTCAGGGCCGCCCCGAGCAACGTCGAGGGGCGGCTCGCGGCCTGCGGCTTCCGGCGGCGTCAAGCCGCCGGCGTCCCCGAGTTCCAGAAACCGCTGGCGGCACCGCCTTTCCCATCGGACCGTCCGCTCCATGGACGAGGCGGCCTCGGCCCGGGTGGCCGGGTAGCCGAGGCACTCGTCGAGCACCATGGCCACGTCCGACCCCAGGTTCGCCTGGATCTCGGTGGCTTTCTCGGGGGTCAGGAGGTGCTCGGAGCCGTCCAGGTGGGACCGGAAGCAGATGCCGCGTTCGTCGATGGTGCGCCGTTGGCCCAGAGAAAACGCCTGATAACCGCCGCTGTCGGTCAGGATCGGGAGGTTCCACCCGATGAACCGGTGCAGTCCGCCGTGCCTGGCGATCAACTGGTCGCCGGGGCGCAGGTAGAGATGGTAGGTGTTCGACAGCATGATCTCGGCGCCGACGTCGACGAGGTCACGCGGCAGCATGGCCTTGACCGCTCCCTGGGTGCCGACGGGCATGAAGGCCGGCGTCTGGACGGCCCCGTGCGCGGTGGTCATCTCGCCGCGCCGGGCCTGTCCATCCGTGGCGGTCACGCGGAATCCGAACGTCGGGGTCATTGCGGTATCATATGACGGGTCTGGGAGCGTCCACCACGTGAGAAAACTGCGAATCGGCGTGATTTACGGCGGACGGTCGAGCGAGCACGAGGTCTCACTCGCGTCGGCGGCCTCGGTGATTGCGAACCTCGATCGGCGGCGGTACGACCCGGTGCCGATCCGCGTCGACCGCGACGGCCGGTGGACGATTTCCGACCGTCCGCCGACGGTCGTCGTCGCGGCCGAGGTCATCGGCAGGGCGAGGCAGGAGGCGGGGCGCACCAGTCGGTCGGGGCGCGAGGCGTACCTGGTGCCGCACCCCGGCGAGGAGACGCTCCTGACCGTCGAGCGCGCGGCAGGCGAGGCGGGAACGCGCGAAAACGCGTACGTGGCCGGACTGGCGCTCGACGTGATCTTCCCCGTGCTGCACGGCCCCTACGGTGAGGATGGCACGGTCCAGGGCCTGCTGGAACTCGGCAGCGTGCCCTACATCGGGGCGGGCGTGCTGGCATCGGCTGTCGCGATGGACAAGGCCATGATGAAGGTGGCCTTCGCGAGCCGGGGCCTGCCAATGGTCTCCCACGTGGTGGTGCTGCGGAACGAGTGGGAGTCGTCGCCCGAGGCGGTCTCCGCGATGATCGCCGATCGGCTGGGGTTCCCGGTGTTCGTCAAGCCGGCCAACCTGGGGTCGAGCGTCGGCATCTCGAAGGTGAAGACGAGGGAGGACCTCGGATCGGCGATCACGGTCGCGGCGGACTACGACCGCAAGATCGTCGTCGAGGCGGCCGTGCCGGCCGCGCGCGAGATCGAGTGCGCGGTCCTCGGGAACGATCGGCCGGAGGCGTCGGTCCCCGGCGAGATCGTGCCGTCGCGCGAGTTCTACGACTACGAGGCGAAGTACATCGAGGAGTCGGAAGCGCTGATCCCCGCGCCGCTGGACGAGGCGACGGCGGCGGACGTGCGCCGGCTGGCCGTCGAGGCCTTCCTCGCGGTGGACGCGGCAGGGTTCGCCCGGGTGGACTTCCTGCTGTCGCGAGAGACGGGGCGTCTCTACGTCAACGAAATCAACACGATTCCCGGCTTCACGACGATCAGCATGTTCCCGAAGCTGTGGGAGGCGACCGGCCTGAGCTATCCGGCGGTGCTCGACCGCCTCGTGGCCCTGGCGCTCGAGCGGCATGCCGGGAAACAGAGCCTCCGAACGAGCTACCCGTAGGACCGTGACGAACGACGGTCGGCTCTCGGCTCTCGGCCCGCGGCTTGCGGCCATCCTGCTGCTGCTCCTCTTCTCCTCTTCCTCCGTTGCCGGTTCGCTGCCGTACGCGGCGGCGCTGGCCCGCTGCTACGACGCCATCCTGGACGCGCGGTTCGAGGATGTCGAGGCCGAGATCGGCCGGGCGTGCGGTCCTGCCCCGGCGGAGACCTGCGCGGTGATGCGCGCGACGGCCGTGTGGTGGCGCATCCAGCTGGACCCGTACGACAGGTCGAGGGACGCGCGGTTCGAGTCGCAGATCGACGCGGTCATCGCGTCGGTCGAACGGTGGACCGTGCGCGAGCCGAAGCGCGCGGACGCCTGGTTCTTCCTCGGGGCCGCCTGCGGGCTGCGCGTGCAGTTCCGCGTGCTGCGGTCCGAGCACCTCGCGGCGGCCCGCGACGGCAAGCGAATCAAGGACGCGCTCGAGCGATCGCTGGCGCTCGATCCGACCCTGCAGGACGCGTACTTCGGCATCGGCCTCTACCACTACTACGCGGCGATCGCGCCGGCCGCGGTCAGGCTGCTGCGATGGATGTTCTTCCTGCCGGGCGGCGACCGCGTGGAGGGTCTCCGCGAGATGGTCCGCGCGCGCGACCGCGGAGAGCTGCTGCGCGGCGAGGCCGACTTCCAGCTGCAGGTGATCTACCTGTGGTACGAGAAGAAGGTGGACGCGGCGCTGGCGCTGCTCGACGGCCTCCGGACGAAGTACCCGCACAACCCGCTGTTCGTCCAGTCGATCGCCGAGGTTCACGACGTGTACCGGCACGACCACGCGTCGAGCCTCGACGCGTGGCGTGCGCTGTTCGACCTCGCGCGCCAACGGCGCGTCGGGCTGCCGGAGATGAGCGAGGTCCGCGCGCGCCTGGGCATGGCGGTCGAACTCGACTCGCTGTTCGAGACCGACGCGGCGATCGAACAGCTGCGCGTCGTCGCCGACGCGAAGCCCGCCTCGCCGTATGGCGCGGCCGCTCTCGCGCAGTACCGCCTGGGTGCGGCTTGCGACCGCATGGGGTTTCGCCAACAGGCGGTGGCGGCGTACGAGGCGGCGATCGCCGCGGCGCCGCCCGACGACCCGGACAAGGTGCGGGCGCTGGCGCGCGACGCGATTCTCCGCCGGCCGGACGTGCGGGCCGCGGAGGCGTACCGGCTCTCGATCGAAGGCCTCCGCCAGCTGCAGCGCAGGGAGCTGGCGCAGGCGGCGGACAGCCTGGCCCGATCGGCGGCGATCAACCCCGCGGACCCGGTCACGAAGTTCCGCCAGGCGTCGCTGCTCCTCGCACGCGACCGCGGCGCGGAGGCGCTCGCCGAGTTCGAACACATCATCGCGATGCGCCCCGTGCCTCCCCCCACGGTGCTGGCCTCGTCCTGCTTCGAGGCGGGACGCCTGCTCGAAGGGACGGGCCAACGCGACCGCGCGATCGAGATGTACCTGCGCGCGTCGCGGGTGCGCGGCGCCGACGCCGCCGCACGCCTGGGCGCCGTGAAGGCGCTCGACCGCCTGCAGGTCCCGCACTCGTCGCGCTGACGTCACGCGATCCGTTCACGTACAACCACGGAGGTCACAGAGGACACGGAGGCTGACTCCGTCACGACCAGTCGCGCGCGCCGAGGCGGGTGTTCGAAGGGCCGCGCGCGCGATCGCGACGCGACAATCGCGCGCGTGGCGCGCGCGTCGCGACGAAAATCGATCGCGCGATCTCACTTTGTGCTTGACATCTTTTCTTTCTCAACCATAATCTACATCCAGTATGAGCGAGGCGCGAGTAGCCCACGCCTTGTGATCCCTCGGCGGCGTCTTGATAACTGAACGGCAGGTCGCTGGGAGGACAAACGGCGAAAAGCACCACGCGCCGACCCCGCCCGGCTCCACAGATGCCTCGCGCCTCCAGGTGCGAGCCACGAAGCGGAGCGCGAACCTCGAAGCCGCACTCGACAGAACTCGCGGCTCGCCGGATCGCGAACTCACGCGCACTCCACTGATGAAGGGGGGGATAAGGACATGGCAAAGAAGGTTGCGAAGAAGCCCGCCAAGAAGGCCGGCAAGAAGCGGTAGGCTTGACTGCCGCGAAGAGAGGGGGCGAGCGTCGCCCCCTTTTTTATTGTACGGCTCTCGCGGGAATCCCCGTCATCGTCTTCCCGTCCCACACGCGCACGCGCACGATGGTGTCGCCAGGCTCGATGCGATCCAGCACGTCGAGACCGGCGACGACCTGCCCGAACACCGTGTACCGCCCGTCGAGGTGCGGCTGCGGCGAGTGCGTCAGGAAGAACTGGCTGCCGCCCGTGTCCGCCCAGTCCAGGGCCATGCCCATCGTCCCGCGCACGTAAGGCCGCTCGTTGATCTCGTCGCGAATCGTGTAGCCCGGACCGCCTTCGCCGTCGCCTCTCGGGTCGCCGTCCTGCACGACGAAGTTGGGCACGACCCTGTGCCACGTCGCGCCCGTGAAGAACCCCTTGCGCGCGAGCGTCATGAAGTTGAGGCACGAGAGCGGCGCGTCGATCACCGTCATCTCGATCTCGATCGTCCCGCGCAGGGTGTCGATGTAGACGAGCGGCGAGATGGCGGGCGTGACGAGATCGGGCGAGTCGTAGAACGACGGGACGTGGTTCGTGGGCGCCGGTCGGATCGCGGCGTCGGCGTCCGCGGCCGGGTCGATCGTCTTCAGGAGCGTCGCCGCGTGGACCCGAACCGCCCAGTCCTTGTCGGCCAGTGCCTCGCGGAGCGCAGGCCGCGCGGCGTCCGGACCGTACTTCACCAGCCCGTCGAGCGCCGCGGTGCGCGCGCCGTACGACTCGTCGCGGGCCGCCGCGTGAAAGGCGTCCGCGAGCGCGCGGTCGCCGCCGGCCGGCTTCAGCTCGCCCAGGCCCCTGGCCGCCGCGCCCCGCACGACGACATCCTGGTGCGCCAGCCATTCGAGCAGCACCTTGTCGAGCCCCGGCGCTTTGACCTTCACCAGCGCGGCGAGCACCGGGGGGATCACACGAAGATCCGGATCGTGCAGCATCAACGAGAGGCGGGGCAACGCGACATCGCGATCGAACGTGCCGAGCAATGACGCGACGGCGGCCCGCACGCTCCAGTCCCGGTCGGCGTCGAGGCCCGACAGGACCAGGAGGAACGACGGCGGGTCGAGTTCCCGCAGGCTCTTGAACGCCGCCGCTCGAACGGCCGGAACCGGATGCGAGACGAGGTCGAGCAACGGGTCGAGCGCGCCCGCCGCCCGCGTCGCGCCGAGCGCGCCGATCACTTCGAGCCGCAGGAGCGGATCGAGTCCTTTCGTCTGGAGCAACTCGAGCAGGACCGGGCCGGCGCTGCGGTCCCCGATGAGCCCGAGCGCCTTGACCGCCGAGATTGCCGCCTTCGTGTCTCGCGGCCAGTCCTTCGCGAGCGACGACAGCGTGCCGACGGCCGCGGCGTCTTTCAGCGCGCCGAGGCCACGTGCCGCGAACGCGCGCCCGAAACTGCTCTCCCCCGCGGCGAAGGCCGTCAACGGACCGATCGCGCGCCGGTCTTCGGTGCGCTGGAACGCGGCGGCGACCGGCCACCATTTCACGGCGGGATGACCGGTCGGATCCAGAACCGCCGCGGCGAGCGCGTCGTACGCCTTCAAGCGTCCGAGCGCGAGCACCCCGAGGCGAAAGGCCTCCACGGCTGGCGGGTGCGTGCCCTCGACATCGTCCGGGGCGATGGCCGCCAGCGCGCCGGATCTGACCAGTGCCGCCACCATCTCGCCGATCGCGGGTCCGCTGGACGTGTCGCCCAGTGCGCCGAGCGCCTCCGCCGCGCGGCCCTGCACCAACGGGGCGGCGTCGTGGAGCGCGGTACGGAGCGCGTCCACCGCTGCGGTGTCGCGGAGGAGCCCCAGCGCAAACGCCGCCATCTGGCGCACCTCGGGCTCGGAATCCGCGCCGAGGGCCGTCGCCATCGGCCGCACGCCGGCCGGCAGCCCCACGCGCCCTATCGCCAGCGCGGCGCGACGGCGAATGCGGGGGTCGCTGTCCGTCAACAGCTTCGTGAGGTCCGCGACTGGCGGCGCCGGCGCGGTCGCGACGCGGCCCGTGGGAGCAGGCGGCGCAGCGAGGGGCGGCGCGGCAGGATCGCGCAGCACGCGCTGATCTTCGAGGCGGAGGATCCGGCCGAGCTGCTGCTCGTAGCCGATGACGGGCACGGCGGGCGCGGGCGGCGGGGCGCTGGCGCACCCGGCCTGCAGGCCTGCCCCGGAGAGTACGACGACGGCGGCGAGCAGGCGGACGAGGACGAACGGCTTGTCGGACGCCTGGCCGGAGCTGGTCTCGAAGCAGCGGACCAGCGGCAGCTTCAACAGCCGGAGTTCGATGCGGTCGATTCTCACGACGGCTCCTCGCCTACCCCTTGGTCCTCGGCACGTAGTACCGCGTGCCGCGGCCCATCCCCCGGATCTGCCTCAGTAGATCGTCGAGCGCATCGGCGCTTCCGGTCAAGTCGAACTGGGACGTTTCGACGACCAGCAGGGGGGTGGCGGAGTAGTGGAAGAAGAAATGCTGGTAGGCCTCGTTGAGCTTCTGCACGTAGGCCGGGTTCGGGCGGTAGGCTTCCTGCTCGGGGTCGCGGACGCGCATACGCTTGATGAGGAGTTCGGACGGCGCGTGGAGATAGACGACGAGGTCGGGCAGCGCCACGTCGCGCGCCAGCAGCTCGTAGAGGCGCTGATAGATGAACAACTCGTTGTCGTCGAGGTTGAGGTAGGCGTAGATCCGATCTTTCTCGAACAGGTAGTCGCAGATGGTCGACTGGTTGAACAGATCGACCTGGCGTAGCGCCTCCTGCTGCCGGTGGCGGTTGAGGAGGAAGAACAACTGCGTCTGGAGGCCGGCGCCCGGCCGGTCGGCGTAGAAATCGGCCAGGAAGGGGTTGTCCGTCTCCTCGAGGACGGTCGTCGCATCGACGTGGGCGGCCAGACGTTCGGCCAGCGCCGTCTTGCCAACACCGGGCGGTCCCTCGAGGGCGACATAGCGAAAGTCCAAGGCGGGCCGAGTATAACGGAAAACGCAGAACAGGGAGCGGGAAATGCGGTAAGCTCGGTCAATGGCCTGGTTCACGAAGACGCGCAAGCCGATGGCGCCGACCGACAAGGTCAGCCGCGTGCCTGAGGGGCTCTACGTCAAGTGCCCGGGCTGCACCCAGGTGATCTACAACAAGGATCTGGCGGCGAATCTCGGCGTGTGCCCCCGGTGCGCGCACCATTTCAAGATGTCGGCGCTCGAACGGCTCGGCATGCTGTTCGACGGCGACTACACCATCCACGACCCCAACCTCGTCTCGACCGACCCGCTGGAGTTCACCGACACGAAGCCGTACAAGAGCCGGCTCAAGGCCAGCATCGCGTCCACGGGGATGAAGGACGCGGTCGTCACGGCCACCGGGTTCCTGGAAGGGATTGAAACCGTCATCGCCGCCATGGAGTACACCTTCATCGGCGGCAGCATGGGCGTCGTCGTCGGGGAGAAGGTGACGCGGGCCATCGAGCGCGCCCTCGAGCGGCGGGCCCCGATGATCATCGTCTCGAGTTCGGGCGGCGCCCGCATGATGGAAGGCGCGTTGTCGCTGATGCAGATGGCGAAGACGGCGGCGGCGCTCGCGCGGCTGGATCGCGCCGGCCTGCCGTTCATCTCGGTGCTCACGGATCCGACGACCGGGGGCGTGACCGCGAGCTTCGCGATGCTGGGCGACCTGAACATCGCGGAACCGAAGGCGCTGATCGGCTTTGCCGGGCCGCGGGTGATCGAGCAGACGATTCGCCAGAAGCTGCCCGAGGGCTTCCAGCGGAGTGAATTCCTCCTCGAGCACGGCATGATCGACATGGTGGTGGATCGCCGCGAACTGAAGGCCACGATCACCCGAGCCTTGACTTTCATGGGCGCGACGCCCGCCCGTGCCGCGGCGGTCCGGCCGACGCCGGCCGACCCGGGGACCGGGGTCCCCGGCGAGACGACCTGACCCTGGTCGAACGGCCGTGGACCCGCTGTCCTACCTCTTCAGCCTCGAGAAACTCGGCATCAAGTTCGGCCTCGACAACATCCGGACGATCTGCGACGGGCTCGGAAACCCTCAGCTCGCGTGGCCGTCCGTCATCGTCGCCGGCACCAACGGGAAGGGGTCCGTGTCGGCGATGGTGGAAGCCGGGTTGCGGGCCGCGGGCCTCCGGACCGGGCTCTACACGTCGCCTCACCTGGTGCGCCTCGAAGAGCGGTTCGCCATCGGCGGCACGCCGGTGGCCACCGACGAGATGACGGACGCGGCCGCCACCGTGCAGGCCGCGGTGGCGCGCCTTCGGGCGACGGGCCGCCTGGCGACCGAGCCGACGTTCTTCGAAGTGACGACGGCGATCGGCTTCGAGCTGTTTCGCAGGGCGCGCGCCGACTTCGCGGTGCTGGAGGTGGGGCTCGGCGGACGATTCGACGCCACCAACGTCGCGACGCCGGTCGCGGCCGCCATCACCACCATCGACTTCGACCACGAGCGGTTTCTCGGCCACACCATCGCGGCCATCGCCGCTGAAAAGGCCGGCGTGATCAAGCCCGGCATGCCCGTGGTGGTCGGCGAGACGAAGCCCGAGGCGGTTTCGGTGATCGAGCGCGCGTGCCTGGAACGCGGTGCGGCGATGGTCCCGGCGGCGGCAGGCGTCCGGGCGGACATCGTGCGCCTCGACGCGGGCGCCGCGATCGTGAACCTCGAAACGCCGGTGCGCGACTACGGCGCGCTCCGCCTGTCGCTGCGCGGCCGTCACCAGGTGCAGAACGCCGTCGTCGCGGTGCGGCTGCTCGAGGAGCTGGGTCGGCTGGGCCTGCGGCTGCCGGCCCGGGCGATTGCGGCCGCCGTCACGTCCACACGCTGGCCTGGGCGCCTCGACCTGCTGTCGGACCCTGGTGGCCGCACCGTGCTCTGCGATTCCGCGCACAACCCGGCCGGCGCGCGCGTGCTCGCCGGCTACCTCCGGGAACTCTACCCGTCCGGGTTGCCGATCGTCTTCGGGATCATGAAGGACAAGGACGTCCGGGGCACTCTCCAGCCCCTGCTCGGGTCCGCGACCCACCTCGTCCTCACGCGCCCTCACACCGACAGGGCGCTGACGCCCGAGTCCCTGGCGGACGCGGCACACTTCGCGGAGTGGCGCGGCACGGTCGAGATCGAGCGTGAACCGGGCCTTGCCCTCGAGGCGGCGTGGCGGCACGCGCCGGCGATCTGCGCGGCCGGCTCGATCTTCCTCGTGGGCGACGTCCTGGCACGATTGCGGCCCGACACGTGATATTCTTTGAGGGTTTTCATCACTCGAGGACGTTCCACAACCCTGGCACGGGCATGCCTGTTTCTCCATTGACGACCCTGATCCGCGTAGCGGCGGCCCTCCTCTGGCTCGTCACGTGCGGCGTGGTCCCGGCCTTCGCCCAGGCGGCGCGCCCGCTCGACACGGGCTTCGACACGTGCAAGCAGTGGACGGTCGACCGGGCCGAGAAGGGGTACATCAAGCTCAAAGGGGCGGTGGAGTGCAAGCGCGGCGACATGGAGGTGTTCGCCGACGAACTGGAGTACTGGAGCGACACGCATCTGGCGGTGCTGCGCGGCAACGTCACGTTCCGGCAGCAGGACGCGCAGATTTCCGCGGACTGGGCCGAGATCAACGCGGAAACCCGCCTCGGCACCTTCCACAACGCGAGCGGGTTCGCCACGGTGGCCAACGACACCAAGCGCAGCGCGATGGGAGGCCAGGAGCCGGACGTCTATTTCTACGGCGAGACCATCGAGAAGATCGGCAACGATCGGTACCGCATCACCCACGGCGGCTTCACCACCTGCGTGCAGCCGACGCCGCGCTGGCAGCTCACGTCCGGTACCGCGACGCTCAGGCTCGATCACTACGCGTTTCTGACGAACGCCGTGCTCAAAGCGAAGCAGGTCCCGGTGTTCTACCTGCCGGCCCTCTTCTACCCGATCAACAAGGACGACCGGGCGACAGGGTTCCTGATGCCGATCTACGGCAGCTCGAGCTACCGGGGATTCACGCTGAGCAATGCCTTCTTCTGGGCCATCAACCGCAGCCAGGACGCCACGTTCTACTACGACTGGTTCAAGAAGCGCGGCGAGGGAACGGGCACCGAGTACCGCTACGCCTCGGCGCCGGGGTCGTCGGGCCTCTTCAAGTTCTACTTCCTGAACGAGCACGAGTCCGTCACCCAGAACGCCGACGGCTCGCAGACGGTCACTCCGGCGAGCCAGAGCTACGAGATTCGAGCCAATCTCAATCAATCGCTCGGCCGCGGCTGGACCGCGCGCGGCCGGGTGGACTACTTCTCGAACATCGCCGTCCAGCAGACCTACAACACGAACATCTTCGACGCCTCGCGGAGCACCCGCATGTACGGCGGCAGCATCAGCGGGAACGTCGCCGGACTGACCGTGAACGGGAGCTACGATCGCACGGAGTACTTCTCGGGGACCACCGATACCACCGTCAACGGCGGAACGCCTCGCGTCACGATCTCCCGAAACGAGCGGCCGCTGTTCGGCTCGCCGCTCTACTTCTCGGTGAATGGCGAGTACGCGACCCTGCTCCGCGAGACGACGTCCAGCGGCGTCGTCAACGACCGGGGACTGACCCGGCTCGACGTGAATCCGACCGTCCGCTTCCCTTTCACCAGGCTCGCCTTCCTCACGGTGAATTCGTCGGTGGCCTGGCGCGGCACGTACTGGACCCGCAGCCAGCTGCCAGACGGCAGCGGCGTCGTGTACGATCAGCCCATCTCGCGCAGCTTCTTCGACTTCCAGGCCAAGGCCACCGGGCCCGTATTCGGCCGCATCTGGAACACTCCGGACAGCGGCTATGCCGAAAAGTGGAAGCACACGGTGGAGCCGTTCGTGAACGTCGACCGGGTGACGTCGGTGAACAACTTCGACCAGATCGTCCAGCTGGATGGCACCGACTACATCGTCGGCGGGACGACGCGGATCGACTACGGGCTCACCAACCGCCTCCTGGTGAAGAGGGCCGGCAGCGGCGCCCACTCGAGCGGCCGGGAAATCGTGAGCGTCCAGCTCGCCCAGACCTACTACTCCGACCAACGCGCCAGCCAGTACGACTCCAACTACGCGACGAGCTTCGGGGGCCTGCCGCCGAGCAATCTCTCCCCGATCCGACTCGCGGTGCGAGCGACTCCCGGCGACCAGGTGAACGGGTCGTTCCGGCTGGAATACGACCAGAGGACGAGGGCGATCCAGAGCATGTCGGCGGACGGCCAGGTGGCGATCGACGACTGGCTGCGGGTCAGGGGCGGCTTCAGCCGGCGGCTGCTGACGAACACCATCGGCCTTCCCTCGCAGCTCGATCATTCCGTCAACGCGGCCGCGACGCTCAAGTCCGAGACCAACCGCGTGGGCGGCAGCTACTCGTTCAACTACGATCTCGGGCGCTCGACGCTGCTGACCAGCCGCATCATCGGCTACTACAACGCGCAGTGCTGCGGTTTCGCGGTCGAGTACCAGACGTACAACTTCCCGCCGGGCAACCCGCTGTTCCCCGCGCAGGCGGATCATCGGTTCAACTTCACGTTCACGCTGGCGGGGCTCGGGACGTTCTCGAACTTCTTCGGGGCGCTGGGCGGCGGCGGGATGGGCCAGTAGCGGAGAGACGAGGCGAGCGCATGAAGGGTCTGATCCTCAGCGGCGGCAGGGGGACGCGCCTCCGGCCGCTCACCTACACGAGCGCCAAGCAGCTGGTGCCGGTCGCCAACAAGCCGGTGCTGTTCTACGGCCTCGAGGCGATGGCCGGCGCCGGCATCCGCCAGGTCGGCATCGTCGTCGGCGACACCGCGGCGGAGATCCGCGCGGCGGTCGGCGACGGTTCGCGGTGGGGCCTCGACGTCACCTACATCGAACAGGATGCCCCGCGCGGTCTCGCGCACGCGGTGCTCATCAGCGAGGCGTACCTGGACGGCGAGCCCTTCGTGATGTATCTCGGCGACAATCTGCTGAACAAGGGAATCCGGCCCCTCGTGGAGGAGTTCGCGGCGGCGGGGCCGGCGGCCCTGATCCTCCTCACGCGGGTCCCCGATCCCCAGATGTTCGGCGTCGCAGAACTGCGTGACGGCCAGGTGATCCGGCTGGTCGAGAAACCGAAGGAACCGCGCAGCGACCTCGCGCTGGTCGGCGTGTACATGTTCGGCCCGGCCATCTTCGACTCGGTCAAGCGCATCCGGCCGAGCTCGCGGAACGAGCTCGAGATCACCGACGCGATCCAGGACCTGATCGACCGCGGCCTCGAGGTGCGCCCGCACATCGTGGACGGCTGGTGGAAGGACACCGGGAAGCTCGAGGACATGCTCGAGGCGAACCGGCTGATCCTGGACACGCTGGAGCCCAGGAACGACGGGACGGTGGATGCCGCGTCGCGCGTCGAGGGCAAGGTGGTCATCGAGGCCGGCGCCGTCATCGAGCGCTCGACCATCCGAGGCCCGGTGATCATCGGGGCGCGCGCCCGCATCACGCACGCGTACGTCGGGCCGTTCACGTCGATCATGAACGACGTCGAGATTCGCGACGCCGAGATCGAGCACAGCATCGTGCTCGAAGGCAGCGTGATCAGCGACCTGCAGAATCGCGTCGAGGACAGCCTGATCGGCAAGAATGTCCGCATCTACCGCGAGCCGGTGAAACCCTCGGCCTTCCGGTTCATGCTGGGCGACAATTCCGAGGTCGGCATCCGGTGGTGAAGGAGCCTGCATGAACGACCCGCAACCCTATGCGACCGTGGCTCCGGCGACCCGCATCGCCGGCGTGAAGACGAGGGCACTGCGCGTCATCCCCGACGAGCGCGGCTGGCTGATGGAGATCCTACGGGCCGACGATGGGGAGCTGTTCACGAAGTTCGGGCAGGTGTACGTGTCGGCGACGTACCCCGGCGTCGTGAAGGCGTGGCACTACCACAAGATCCAGCTCGACAACTTTGCGTGCGTGTCGGGCATGGTGAAGCTGGTGCTGGTGGACACGCGACCCGGGTCGCCCACCGAGGGCGTGGTGAACGAGTTCTTCGTCGGCACGCAGAACCCGATGCTGGTCCAGGTGCCGAACCTGGTGTATCACGGGTGGAAGTGCGTCGGCGACTCCGTGGCGCTGGTGGTGAATGCGCCGACCGAGCCGTACCGTTACGACGACCCGGACGAGTTCCGGCTCGAACCGCACGGCACGCTCCCCTACGACTGGAGCCGGACAGATGGTTGAGGTCCTCGTCACCGGCGGCGCGGGATTCATCGGCAGCAACTTCGTCCGATCGGCGCTCCTGGCCCACCGCGACTGGCGCGTGACGACGCTCGACAAGCTGACCTACGCCGGCCGCCTCGAGAACCTGCACGACGTGATGGACGACCCGCGCCACGTCTTCGTGCGGGGCGACATCGCCGACGCGGAGCTGGTGCGGCCGCTCGTGGCGCGCTCGAATCTGGTGGTGCACTTCGCGGCCGAAACCCACGTGGACCGCTCGATTCAGGGCGCGGGAGACTTCATCCGCACGGATGTCTACGGGACCTTCGTGCTGCTCGAAGCGGCCCGCCAGGCGGCAGGGTTGCACCGGTTCGTCCAGATCTCGACCGACGAGGTCTACGGCAGCGTGGCGACCGGCGCGAGCTGCGAGACCGACGAGCTGAAGCCGCGCAATCCGTATGCGGCGAGCAAGGCGGGCGCCGACCGGCTCGCGTACAGCTATTGGGCCACCTATGGCGTGCCGGTCGTGATCACGCGCTCCTCGAACAACTACGGGCCCTACCAGTTCCCGGAGAAGGTGATCCCGTTGTTCGTCACCAACGCGATCGACGGCCAGCCGGTGCCGCTCTACGGGGACGGGCTGAACGTCCGCGACTGGCTGCACGTGCTCGACCACTGCCGCGCGCTCGACGTCGTGATCGATCGCGGCACGGCCGGCGAGGTGTACAACATCGGCGGCGGCAACGAGGTGCCGAACATCGAGCTGACGAAGCGCATCCTCGCGCTGCTCGACCGGCCCGAGACGCTGATCCGCCCGGTGGCCGACCGTCCTGGCCACGATCGCCGCTACTGCCTCGACACGACGAAACTGAGGGGCCTCGGCTGGCAGCCGCGGGCGGATTTCGCCGACGGCGTGGCGAAAACCGTGCGCTGGTACCGCGAGAACGAATGGTGGTGGCGGCCGATCAAGCAGGGCGACCCGGCCTTCAGGGAATACTACGCGCGGCAGTACGGCAACGGGTAGGCGGACCCTGGAGCCAGTGAACGAGCCCATTCTCATCACCGGGGCGGCGGGATTCGCCGGGAGCCACCTGCTCGATCTCCTCGAGCCCGGCGACAGGCCCATCGTCGCGTGGCGGCGGCCGGGTGAGCCGCTGCCCGCGCCGCCGACCGGCTCACGCTGCCGATGGATGGAGCTCGACATCCTCGACGCCGAGGCCGTGCGCCGGGCGATCGGCGAGGTGCGGCCGGCGCAGGTCTACCACCTCGCCGGGATCGCGCACGTCGGCAGTTCCTGGGACCGCACGGTCGCGACCCTCGAGGTCAACGTCCTGGGCACCCACCACGTCCTCGATGCCGTCGCGGGACTCGAATCGCCCGCGAAGGTCCTGGTCTCGGGATCGGCGCTGGTGTACCGCGAGCAGGACCGCGCCATCGTCGAATCGGATCCGATCGGGCCGGGAAGCCCGTACGGGTTGAGCAAGCTGGCCCAGGAGATGACGGGCGCGCGCGCGGCCGTCGAGCGCGGCCTGCCGGTGCTGCTGACACGCTCGTTCAACCACATCGGCCCGCGACAGGACCCGTCGTTCTTCGCGTCGAGCGTCGCGCGGCAGGTCGCGCGGATCGAGTGCGGCCTCTCGGCACCCGTCCTCGAGGTCGGCAACCTCGAGAGCCGGCGCGATCTCTCCGATGTCCGGGACACGGTTCGGGCGTACCAGGCCATCCTCGAGCGCGGCGTCCCCGGCCGCGTTTACAACGTGTGCGCGGGAAAGGCCTACCGGGTCGGCGACATCCTCGACGGGCTGCTCTCGATGACGCGCACGGCGATCGAGGTGCGCCGGGACCCCGCGCGCTACCGCCCGCACGACGCGCCGCTGGTGCTCGGCGACCGCTCCCGCCTGACGAACGAACTCGGCTGGGTTCCCCGCATTCCGATGGAGCAGACGCTCACCGACCTGCTGGGGTATTGGCGCGACGTGGTCCGTGCCGAGGGCGCCCCGCCGGCCAACGACGCGTTGCATTCCTGATGCGAGTCCTCATCACCGGTGCCACCGGGTATCTTGGCCGGGCCCTCGTCTCGGCCTTTCAGGCCTCCGGGCATTCGACCGTGGCCTTCTCCCGGCACGCGGGCACGAGCGGCGTGCGGGGCGAGACGTGCGACGGCGACGTGCGCGACGCGGCCGCCCTGGCGCGCGCCATCACCGGGTGCGACGCCATCTGCCATACCGCGGCGCTGGTCAGCGTCTGGCGAAAGCGGCGCGCGGAATTCGACGACGTCAACGTGGGCGGATTGGAGCTGGTGCTGCAGGTCGCACGCTCGGCGGGGGTCGATCGGATCGTCTACACCTCGTCGTTCCTTGCGCTTCCGCCGACGGGGGCGTCCACGCCGGGCCGATGGAACGACTACCAGCGGACGAAGGTACTCGCGGACGAACTCGCGTCGCGCGCGGTCGCCGACGGCGCGCCCGTGATTCGGGTCTACCCGGGGGTGATCTACGGCCCGGGGGCCTTGACCGAGGGCAATCTCATCGGCACGATGGTGGCGGATCACCTCCGCGGGCGGCTGCCCGGCATCGTCGGGGCGGACCGTTTGTGGTCGTACGCGTGGATCGAGGACGTGGCCAGGGGGCATGTCGCCGCCCTGGAGCACGGACGGCCGGGTGAGCGCTACCGCTTCGGGGGCGAGAACGTTCCGCAGATGCGAGTCTTCGAGATCGTGCGCGAGCTGACCGGGCGTCCGCTCCCGCGCCGCGTGCCGGCGTGGATGGCGACGCTCATGGGCGCGTTCGAGGAGCTGCGGGCCGGCGTGACGGGGCGTCCCCCCCTGCTCACCGCCGGCACGGTCAAGGTGCTCACGCGAGACTGGGCGATGGACAGCGGGGTCGCCGTCCGCGAACTGGGCTACCATATCACTCCGCTCCGGGAAGGCCTCGCCCGTGTCGTGGCGCAGGCGCGGAGCGCAGACATGGAGCGATCCGGGGAGCGTGGCGCGTGACAGGGTACTCGGAATCCCGACGCCAGACCCTCCACATGGCGATGGCGTCGTTTGCCTTGCTGCTGCGAGTGCTCACGTGGTGGCAGGCGGCCGCGTGCGCGGTCGCCGCGTTCCTCTTCAACCTGCTCGTGCTGCCGCGCATCGGCGGCGAATCGTTGAACCGGCCCGGCGACGCGGCGCGCGGCTATCCGCTCGGCATTCTCTTCTACCCGTTGTCGGTCCTCCTGCTGATCCTGGCGTTCCCCAGGCGTCCCGACATCGCCGCCGCGGCGTGGGGCATCCTCGCCTTCGGCGATGGCGCCGCGACGATCGTCGGCACCCGCGTCCGGAGCCGGGCGCTGCCCTGGAATCCGGACAAGACCTTCGCCGGGTCGCTGGCGTTCATCGTCGCAGGCGCCGCGGCCGGCGCGGCGCTGGCCTGGTGGACGCGGCCCGCGGTCTCGCCGCTTCCGCCCCTGCAGTTCACGCTGGGCGCCCCGGTGCTCGCGGCGATCGCGGCCGCGGGCGTCGAGTCGATTCGCGTCCGTCTCGACGACAACATCTCGGTGCCGATTGGCGCCGCGATCGTGCTGGGCGGCCTGGCGTTCCTTGACGGCCCGTCGTGTGCGGCCGCGTCGGCGTGGTTGCCGTCGTCGATTCTCTGGGCGGTCCTCGTCAACGTTCCCGTCGCCGCTCTCGGGTGGCGGGCAGGCGGCGTCACGGTCCCGGGGGCGGTCGTGGGCGCGGTGATTGGCATCGCGGTGTTCGGGTTCGCGGGCGCGGCTGGATGGGCCCTGTTGTTCGCGTCGTTCCTGGTGGCGGCGATTTCGACGCGCCTGGGTCTCAAGCGAAAGTCGGTGCTGGGAATCGCCGAGGAGCGTGGTGGCCGGCGCGGGCCGGGGAACGCGATCGCCAACACCGGCCTCGCCGCGTTCGCCGCGATCGTCGCCGGGCTCTCGCCTCACCGCGAGGGTGCGCTGCTGGTGATGGTCACCGCGCTGGTCGCCGCCGCGAGCGACACGGTCGCCAGCGAGATCGGAAAAGCGTGGGGCACCCGGACGTACCTCTTCCCGACGTTTGCGAGGGTCCGGCCCGGGACGTCGGGAGCGGTCTCGCTCGAAGGCACCGGCGCCGGTCTCGTGGCGGCGCTGGCGCTCTCGGCGCTGGCGCTGGCGCTGGGGCTCATCAGGGGCAACGCCCTCTGGTTCGCGACGTTGGGTGCCACGGCGGGTTCGTTCGTCGAGAGTTCGCTCGGCGCAACGCTCGAATCGTCCGGGACCCTCGACAACAACATGCTGAACTTCATCAACACGGCCTTGTCGGCGGCGTTCGCGATCGCGCTGGCCTGGGCGGTGGCCGGATGAGCGGCCAGGGACGATTCCGACTCTACCTCGAGTTCGCGCGCCCGTTCACGTTGTTCGCCCCGGCGCTGGGCATGGCGTCCGGCGGCGCCACGGCAATCGGCGCCGCCCCTCGAGAGGCGTGGAGCTGGTGGCTCGTTGTCTACCCGCTGCTCGGAGCGATCATGGCTGCGATGTTGAACGCAGCCTCGAACGGCCTGAACCAGATCTACGACTTCGAGATCGACGCCGTGAACAAGCCCAAACGGCCGCTGACGAGCGGGCGCATGACCATGCGCGACGCATGGGTCTTCACCTGGGCGACGTTTGCCGTCGCCTGGCTGCTCGCGTGGTTCGTCGCGCCGGGCGGCCGCCACGAGTGTTTCTGGCTCGTCGTCGCCGCCACGATCATCACGACCCTGTATTCGGTCCCGCCGTTCCGCACGAAGCGACTGGGCATCTGGGCCAATGTCACCGTCGCGGTGCCGCGCGGCGTGCTGCTGAAAGTCGCCGGGTGGTCGTCGGTGAAGACGGTGATGGGGCTGGAACCCTGGTTCATCGGCACGATCTTCGGGCTGTTCCTGCTCGGCGCCACCACGACCAAGGACTTCGCCGACATGGAAGGCGACGCGCGGGGCGGGTGCCGCACGCTGCCTATCCAGTTCGGCGTGACCCGCGCCGCCTGGATGATCTCGCCGTCGTTCGTCGTGCCGTTCGTGATGATCCCGATCGGAGCGTGGGCGGGCATCCTGACGGGGCGGTTCTGGCTGCTCCAGGCGCTGGGCATGGTGATGACGGCGTACGGACTGTACGTCTGCTATCTCATGCTCCGGCGGCCGGAGGAGCTGGCCGTCGAAGAGAACCACGTGTCCTGGGCGCACATGTACCGGATGATGTTCGTCGCGCAGGTCGGGTTCGCGCTCGCGTACCTGCTGTAGACGCGCCTCACGCCGTGTGCAGGAGAGCCTTGATGCGCTGCTCGGTCGGCGGATGGGTGCTGAACACCGACAGCAGCCCGGCGACCGAGAACGGCTTGATGATGAACATGTGCGCGGTCGCCGGGTTCGCGTCGAGCGGCTCGCGCCGCGATTCGGTCTCGATGGTCTTGAGCGCGTCAACCAGTCCGTAGGGGCTCCCGACGAGCTCGGCCGCGCCCGCGTCGGCCGCAAACTCGCGCGACCGCGAAATCGCCGCCTGGATCAGCATCGCCGCGATCGGGGCGAGGATCACCGTCAGCAGCAGGCCGATCGGGTTCCCGCGATCGTCGTCGTCCCGCCCTCCGCCGCCGAACAACGCCGCGTACTGCGCCATCCGCGCCACCATCATGATCGCCGCCGCCATGGTCGCGGCGACCGAGCTGATGAGAATGTCGCGGTGCTTCACGTGCGACAGCTCGTGCGCAATGACTCCCTCCAGCTCGTTCTCGTTCAGGACGCGCAGGATCCCCTCGGTGGCGGCGACCGCGGCGTGCGACGGGTTGCGACCGGTCGCAAATGCGTTTGGCGACGCATCGGGGATGACGTAGACCTTCGGCATCGGGAGACCCGCCCGCTGTGCCAGCCGCTCGGTGACTCGGTACAGCCGATGGTCGCGCCCCACGGGCTGAGCGTGGTACATCGTGAGCACGATCTTGTCCGAGAACCAGTAGGACGCGAAGTTCATCAGGACCGCGAACCCGAACGCCATCACCAGTCCGTTCGGTCCGCCGAGGGTCTCGCCGATGAGCAGCACGAGCCCGCTCATCAGGCCAAGCAGCAGCGCCGTTTTCATCCCGTTCGCCATAATACTCAGTATCCTACAAATGCCCGAGCCGGAGTACCAGCCCCGCAAGGAGCGCCGCCCGCGCGGGGAGCGCGTCGATGATGACGTGTTCGTGGGCCGCGTGCGCGCCGTCTCCGACCGCGCCGAGGCCGTCCAGTGTGGGAACCCCCATTGCTGCCGTGATATTCCCGTCCGACGCGCCGCCGGTGGCCCCTTCCGTGACGGTGATGCCGAGCTCCCTCCCAACCGATCGCGCAATCTCGTAGAGCCGGGCGACCGAGGCGGTGCGCTCCATCGGCGCCCGGTCGAAGCCGCCGGACACGTGGACCGTGGCTCCGGCCCTCCCGGCGCGCAGATTGCGCGCCGCGCGCGTCACGCGATCGGCTTCGTCCGTGAGCGAGGCGCGAACATCCACGGTGGCCCTGGCCTCTGCCGGGACGACGTTCGCCCGTGTTCCGCCGGACGCGAGGCAGACCGTGACCGAGGTGCCGCGCCCGACGTCCTGGAGACGCTCGAGTTGCAGGATCTGTTCGCACAGCTCGAGGATCGCGTTCACGCCCTTTTCGGGCTCGATGCCGGCATGCGCGGCCGCGCCGGTCACGAGAAGTTCGAACGTCCCGCATCCCTTGCGCGACGTCTTCAGCGCTCCTCCCGGGAGCGCCGGCTCGAGCACGAGGACCGCGTCACTGTGCCGCGCCTCGTCCTCGATCAACGACCGCGAGGTCGCGCTACCCGTTTCCTCGTCGGCCGTCAGCAGGACCGTGACGCGCGGCATCGTCTCGGCTGAAACCGCCGCCAGTGCGCGAAGCGCCAGCATCGAGATGCCAATCCCGCCTTTCATGTCGAAGACGCCGGGACCGAAGAGCCGGCCGTCGCGCTCGACGACGGGCATGCCTGCGAGCGTGCCGACCGGCCACACGGTGTCGAGATGCCCGAGCAGCAGAACCCGGCGATGGCCGCGACCGAACTCCGCCACGACGTGGTTCCCGCTCGAGGCGGCCGGCACCTCTCGCACCCTCCCGCCGATCATCGCCAGCTGTCGTCCGACCGCGGCTCCGCATCGGTCAACCGCCGGCTTGTCGAGCGTCGGAGACTCGAGTCCCGCCAGGTGTTCGATCAGCTGTCGAAGCCAGACCCGCTCGGATTCGCAAAACGTCACCAGGTGTTTCATAATTGGGACATGAGGCGCCATGCCGCCGTCCTGACTCCTGTCGCGCTCCTGTTGCTCGGCGTCACCGGGCCAGCCTGGGCGCAGGCGCGGCCCGCGCCGGTCGTGCCGCCGATCCAGGCGCCGCCGGTCCCCGCCAAGCCGGCACCCGCGCCCGCGACGCAAGGCCAGGCCCCGACCGAGGCGACCCTCGGCGTCCCACTCTATCCAGCCGGCCAGTTCATCGAATCCTACGATGCGGGCAGCGGACAGCGGTTCTACCTGTTCGGCGCAAGCGCCAGTTTCGACGACGTCGTCTCGTTCTACAAGTCGGCGTTGAAACAGCGGGGGGAACTGGTGTTCGAGGAGCCGGCCACCCACATGTTCGAAACCGGGAAGTTCCGCGAAGAGACGATGGCGTTTCCGCCAAGCGTCACGGTGAAGGACTACAGGTGGGGTGGGATGCAGGGTTATCCGAACCCGAAGCCCAACGCCGAGCCCGCGCGGTTCCGCACGATCATCCAGATCGTCCCGGTCCCGACCGCGACACCCGACATCAAGCGCTGACCTGCCGTCGAAAACTGCCGCCCGCCCCTCGTGAGCTACCGTCGCTTCTTCGCCGCCGACTTGCGCCGACGCGCGGGGCGCGCGGTTGCCTTCTCGAAGTCCTTCGCCATCTCGGCCACGAGCTGCAGCGAGGTCTGGGCGGAGAAGATGATGCCGATCCAGAACTCCGACGCCTCGGTCTCGCCGGCGAGCAGCGCCTGCGCCTCGTCGAGCGATTCGATCGCGTCGCCGAGCCGCTCCATCGCCACTTCGTGACCGCCCTTCGCCGCCTTCGCTGCTCTCTTCGCCATGACGTGCTCCTTGTGATTGAACCGTGCGCACCAAACCCTCGGGCACGACGTGATCTGCCCTGCCTTCACAGGGTACACGCAATCGGACCGATTCGCGCAACGAGCTTTCGTGGATTATCTCGGCGGCTTGCGGCTCACCGCCGGCGGCTTGCGGCCGGCACTGCCCCGGTCGCAAGCCGCACCATCGCTGTGAGGCTATTCCAGCGTGAAGTTCACCGTCATCGTCATGATGACCGGGACCGGGGTGCCGTTGAGCAGCGTCGGCGTGAACTCCCACTGGCGCACGGCGTCGATGGCGGCCCGATCGAGCAGCGGGATCGACCTGAGGATTCTCACGTCCGCGACCTTGCCGTCCGGCCCGATGACCGCCTCGCAAATCACGACGCCCTGCACGCGCGCCGTCAGCGCGTCCGGCGGGTAGATCGGCTTCACGTCAACCGTCTTGGTCGGAGGCTTGATGTTGCCGCCGACGCGGATGGCAGCCGGCCAGTCGGCTGTCGCGGCGTACTGAGCGGCGTACTGAGCGGACGCCGCGCCGGGATTGTCCCTGACCGGGGTGGCTAGGCCTGCCGTGCCAGCCGAGTTGTCGAGCGTGAAGTTCACCGTCACCGTCATCAGCCGGCGCTCGGGACCGGGCCATTCCGTGAACTTCCACTGCAGCACCGCGTCCAGGGCCGCGGTGATGAGGCCTTGCTGACCGCGCAAGGCCCTCACATCGAGGACGTCGCCTGACGGGTCGATGGAAACCTCGAGGATCTGAACGCCCTGGATCCGTGATTCCTGCGCCTCCTTCGGATAGATCGGCTTCACGTCCACCAGTTTCTTCGGGGGAGGGACGCTCCCACCGATTCTCACGAGAGGCGCGTCGATCGCTCCGCTCGTATTCTGCGCCGTCAGGTTGAACGCCAGGAACGTGGTCCGCCCGTCGGCCCCGGCGGGTTCGAAGAGCCAGTGCCTGGCGGCATCGACGGCGGCCTGCGCAGGCGCCACGTCGTAGGCAACCCCGCGCGGGCCGAACGGCGAGGCGTCTGACACGCTTCCATCGGCCGCAATTAACACCGCCACGATTCCCCGTCCGGTCAGGCCAGGCGCCGAGGGGTCCACCCGGCGGACGACGCCGAAGTTGCCGGGACCGCCCGCGATGCCACCCTGAATGCCGCCAATTCCGCCCGACGCTCCGCCGGCCACTCCGCCCGACACTCCGCCGCGCACTCCATCAAGAACCCCTGTGATGGAGACGCTGCCGGCCAGGCCACCGGCGACGCCGGAGCTCACACCGCCAACGACACCGCCCGGCACTCCGCCGGAAACGCCTCCCGCGACGCCAGGCCCGCTGCCACCTCCAACGCCCACACCCTGCCCAGTGCCCGTTGAAACGCCTGGCTTGGCGCTGCCGGCGACTCCGCCCGAAACACCGCCATTACCAGACGGACGGACCATTACCGACCGCTCCGACGTGACGGTGTAGGTCAGACCGGAAGACTTCAGCACGAAGTTGAGCACGTCTTCGAACCTAGCCTCTTTCATTCGAACCGTGACAACCTGGTCGAGCGTACGGTCGGGAACGCCTGTGTACGTGATTGTGATTCCGGCCATCTGCGACACGACGCTGAGAACATTGCGCAGTTTCGCGTCCTGGAGATCGACGCTGACCGGGGCGCCCGCTCCCGCCAGCTTCGGTGCCGCCGTCTGCACGCCGGGCGTGCGCGCGCCGGACTGCTGCAGCGGGAACGCGGACGTCACCAGGCGGCCGCCGATGAAGACCACGAAGGCCATGATGGCGAACGACGCGACGAGCCGGGCCCTTGACATGGAAGCCTCCTTGACGAGCAACGTGACTCGCTGGCGCAGGTGCGCCTTCTTGAGAAAGAGCGATGCGGGGGTCAGGATGAGCCGGGGCGCGGGCCTGGCCATTCGAAGCAGTGCCTCCAGATACGGCTGCCTGGCGCCGAGGCGCCGGACCGCTTCGCGGTCCACCACCTGCTCGCGGGCAAGCTGGATCTGGTTGATCAGCCACCAGATGGCCGGGTGAAACCAGAAGACGGCCCGCACGAATTCGTCTCCCGCGTTCCGTACCCAGTCGGCGCGGCTGACGTGCAGCAGTTCATGACACGCGATGGCGGTCTGCTCGTGCTCCGGGAACGTCTCGAAGTTCCTTGGCACCAGGACGACTGGCCACAGCAGGCCCCACGTCACCGGCCGGCTGGTCGTCGCGGAGACCAGGAACTCCGCGTCGGTCTCGACGAGGCTCGCCGCGCGGTCGATCGAGCCGGGCCGCGGCCAGAGCGGCCGTGCGGATCGCCGCAGCCGACCCACGGTGACGACACCGAGACCGAGCCAGCCGAGGCGCAGGACGACGCCTGCGATCAGCACCTCCATCGCGCCGAACGGCAGCGGCCATCTCCAGCCGGACGATGGCGCGGCCGCCGCCGGGACAATCGGAGCCGGCAGCGCGTCCGTCGTCGCGCCGACAACGGTCGTCGCGGCCGCGACTTCGATCGCCGCAGCTGGCGTCGGCTCCGGCCGCGCGACCCACGGTTGCAGCAGTGGCAGCAGCAGGCAGGCGAGGAGCAGGACCCGCCAGTACGCCATCCGCACGCGCGGCGACCACAGCCCGAGCAGGCGCGGCAGCGGCGCCGCCACCAGGATGACAACGGCGGCCTGGAGCGCCCAGGCCCTCAAGTTGGCCGAAGTCAGGACGTCCATCACTCAGCCTCGCGGATGAGGCGCTCCAGTTCCTCGAGTTCCTCCGAGGACAGGCGACGGTCCTCGACCAGGTGCACGAGGAGCGGCTGCGCGGACCCGTTGAACACGCGGTCTACGAACTCGCGGACCATCGACCGCAGGACCTGGCGCTCCGGACGCGTCGGCCGGTAGACGAAGGCCCGGTTCTCGCGGTGCGTCTTGACGTACCCCTTCTTCTCCAGCACCCGCATCATCGTCATCACGGTGGTGTACGCGATCTTGCGGTGCTCGAGCAGCGTCTCGTAGACATCGCGCACCGTCGCCTGGCGTTTCTGCCAGACGATCTTCATCAGCTCCAGCTCCTGGGGCGTCAGGGTGGCACTGGACGGTCTCATATACTAATAAATTAGTACTTAAGAATACGGAAGTCAAGTGGAAAAAGAGCTCAGAAGCCAGAATCCAGAAGATACAGCCGTGAGCCGGAAGCCGCCAGGGATCGAGGGGTCGGAGCGGTTTTCTGCCGTTTCACACTTGTATCCAAATTCTGTAATCCGAGAAAACCGCTCCGACCCCTTTGGACGCCCTTGGACGGCGTGATACAGTCCGCGCGCAGGAGGACCGCCGTGACGCACCCATTCATCCGTCGAACGCTGCTCATCCTGATCATTGGATGCTCGCTGGCCGCCACAGGTTCCGGCCAGGGCCAACCCGCCTGGATGGAACTGGCGCGAACACCGCCCATGGGCTGGAACAGCTGGAACAAGTTCGGCTGCAATGTCAGCGAAAGCCTGATTCGAGACATTGCCGACGCGATGGTCTCGTCGGGCATGAAGGACGCCGGCTACCAGTACATCGTCATCGACGACTGCTGGCAGGTGGCGCGCGACAAGAACGGCACCATCGTCCCCGACCCCGAGCGGTTCAAGAGCGGCATGAAGGCGCTCGCCGACTACGTGCACTCGAAGGGGTTGAAGTTCGGCGTCTACTCGGACGCGGGTGCGCGAACGTGCGAAGGACGCCCGGCCAGCAACGGCTACGAGGTCGAAGATGCCCGCCAATACGCCGCGTGGGGCGTGGACTACCTCAAGTACGACTGGTGCAACGCCGACGGCGTGGACCCGAAGATCGCCTATCCGACGATGCGCGATGCGCTGAAGGCGACGGGGCGCCCGATCCTCTTCAGCATGTGCGAGTGGGGGAGCAACAAGCCGTGGACCTGGGCGCGAGGCGTCGCGCACATCTGGCGGACGACCGGCGACATCGGGGACCGCTGGAGCAGCTTCACGCGGCTGCTCGACCAGCAGGTGGGTCTCGAGAAGTACGCGGGGCCGGGCGGGTGGAACGACCCGGACATGCTGGAGGTCGGCAACGGCGGAATGAAGCTCAATGAGTACCGCGCCCACTTCAGCCTCTGGTGCCTGCTCTCCGCGCCCCTGATGGCGGGCAACGACATCCGCAACATGACGCCGGACAATCACGACATCCTGACCAACAAGGACGTGATCGCCGTCGATCAGGACCCGACCGAGCAGGGGCGCCGCCTGCGGAAGAACGGCGACCTCGAGGTCTGGGTGAAGAAGGTGGCAGACAAGGCGCAGGTGGTGGTCCTCCTCAACCGCGGCACGGCTGACGCCCAGGTCGCGGTGTCGTGGCAGGAGATCGGCCTCCCGTACGACGCCGAGCCTGCGGTCCGCGATCTCTGGGCGAAGAAGGACCTCGGCAGAGTCAAGGGGACCTTCGTCGCCACCGTCCCGTCCCACGACGTGATCATGGTGAAGGTGACACCATAACAAGCCCCTTTCCGCTCCCCGTTTCGAGGTGATCGCATGCGTCGAGTCCTGACCGTCATTGCTCTTTGCGCGGCGTGCACGTGGCTGGTCCGCGCCCAGCAGACCCAGGCCACGCCGCCACCGCCCACGCCCCAGGCCAAGACCGCGCAGGCGGCGCCAGCCACGACGGCGGCGGCCAAGCCCACGCCGTTCACGCTCACCATTGACAACATCATGCGCGGCCAGAAGCTCATCGGATCGGCGCCGACCGCCGTCCGGTGGGCGGCCGATTCGTCGAAGATCTACTTCTCGTGGCAGAAGCCTGCCGAGGACCGCGCCAACACCTGGTCGGTCAATCGCGACGGCAGCGGCCTGAAGCAGCTGACACCGGAGGAAGTCCGGCAGCTTCCCTCGACGCCGACGGGCCGCCTCGATCGGGCCCGCAAGAGGCTGCTCGCCGCCGAAGGCGGCAACATCGTCGTCTACGACGTGGGCACCAACGCGCGGCGGTTGCTCATGAAGACGGCGAGCATCGAGTCGAACCCCCGGTGGGCGCGTAACGACACCGCCGTGACGTTCATGCGCGACGGCAACCTGTTCATGATGACGCTCGACGCATCAGCGACATCGCCGACCGAGGTGCAGTTGACCGACGTGGCAGCCGTCGGCAGCGACGCGGCTGCTGGAGCCGGCGCACGAGGAGCGGCGGGCGGCGGTGCAGCGACGAGTCAGCGCGGTGGGGCACAGGCGCAGGGAGCGCAGGGCGCCCGCGGGGGCGCGGCCGGCGACCAGAACGTGACGGATTCGCAGCGCGTCCTTCGCCAGGAAGAACAGAAGCTGATCGAACACCTCAAGCGCGAGGCCGAGCAGCGGCAGCAGGGCGGTCGCGGGGGGCTCGGTGGTCAGCGGGGCGGCCGCGGCGGAGCCGGTGGCCCGGCCGCCGAGCCGATCGCGCGCTTCCAGCCTGGACCGCGGCAGTCGGTCACCGACATGCTGCTCTCGACCGACGAGAACTACGTGTTCATCTCGGTGGCCGAACGGCCGGAGGTGGCCGCCCGAAACCAGGACGTGCCGAGCTACGTCACCGAGTCGGCGTATCCCGAGATGATCAACGGCCGGACGAACGTCGGCGACTCACAGTCCCGGCGTCTCCTCGCCATCCTCGACCTCAAGCAGAACAAGACGTCATGGGCCGACGCGTCGGCGTTCTCGGGCAGCGAGAAGGCGGCCAAGCCGGGGACTCCGCCGGTCCCGCGCGTGGTGGACTGGAGCCTGCCCGAGTGCTCGGAGGACGGCAGCACGTGCCTCGCAGCCGTTCGGTCGCAGGACAACCACGACCGCTGGCTGGTGACGGTCGACCCGGCCACCTTGAAGGCCACGTCACTCGACAACCTGCACGACGACGCGTGGATTCGCGAAGGCTCCGTGGCGACCGGGACGGGCGGGGGCGGATTCGGCGGGTTTGGCGGAGGCGGCGTCACCTGGCTGCCCGACAACAAGCGCGTCCTGTTCCTGGCCGAGCGCGACGGGTGGATGCACCTCTATTCGCTCGATGTGACCGCCGCGAAACCGGCGCCGAAGGCGCTGACCGCCGGGAAATGGGAAATCTCGAACGCGCGGTTGTCGAGCGACCGCGCGAAGGTGTACTTCACCGCGAGCGAGGTACACCCGGGCGAGCACCACTTCTACACGGTCCCGGTGGACGGCGGCGCGTTCACCCGCATCACCACCACGACGGGCGGTCACGAGGTGACGGTGTCGCCGGACGAGAAGACGCTCGCCGACCTCTCTTCCACCATCAACCGGCCGCCGGAACTGCACGTCATGCCCTTCTCGGCCGGGGCCCCGGAGAAGAAGATCACCACGACGCCGACCGACGAGTGGCTGGCGTTCAAGTGGCTGGAGCCGAAGATCATCACCTACAAGGCGCGGGACGGCGGCCTGGTCTACGCGCGCCTCTACACGCCGGAGATGATCGGCGCGAAACGCGACCCAAGGCGGCCCGCCGTGATCTTCGTTCACGGGGCAGGCTACCTGCAGTTCGCATACAAGTACTGGTCGCAGAACTACTACCGTGAGCACCTGTTCAACCACCTGCTCGCCGCTCGGGGTTACGTGGTGCTCGCGCCGGACTACCGGGCCAGCTCGGGCTACGGCCGCGACTGGCGCACCGGCATCTACGAACACATGGGCGGCAAGGACCTGGACGACGTGGTGGACGGCGCCAAGTTCCTGGTCGCCACCGAGAAGGTGGACGCGAAGCGGATCGGGCTGTACGGCGGCAGCTACGGAGGGTTCCTCACGCTGATGGCGCTCTTCACGACCCCCGACGTGTTTGCGGCGGGCGCGGCGCTGCGGCCCGTGACAGACTGGGCGCACTACAACCAGAGCTACACGGCGCCGATCCTGGGCCTGCCGCAGACCAATCTCGAGGCGTACAGGCGAAGCTCACCGATCTATTTTGCCGAGGGACTGAAGAACCAGCTGCTGATCTGTCACGGGATGGTGGACACGAACGTGTTCTACCAGGACACCGTGCGGCTGATGCAGCGCCTGATCGAGCTTCGGAAGGAGACGTGGGCAGTCGCGCCGTACCCGGTGGAGGACCACAGCTTCACTGAGGAAACGAGCTGGGCGGACGAGTACAAGCGGATCCTCAGGTTCTTCGACGCCAATCTGAGGAAGTAGGGGCACGCGACTGGCGACTTGCGGCGGGCGGCCGTGTGACGGCGTCGCTCGGCCCGGCCGCAAGTCGCCAGCCGTCCGTGCTACTTCTTGGTCTCGGGCGCCTTCGCGGCCTTGGCCTGCTTCGCGATCACGAGAGCCTTGATCTTGTCGTAGGTGGCCTGGGGCACGATCTTCTTGGACACGAGCTCGTTCTTCGCCTTGTACGGCCGGCCGTCGATGATCTTCTGCGAGTAGGCTTCGCCGATGCCGGGCAGCGCGGTCAGCTGGTCCTTGGTCGCGGTGTTGAGGTCGAGCAGCTCGGTGACAGGCTTCGTCGCGGCCTTCGCCTCGGTCGCCGGCTTCTGGGCCGTCGGGGTCGCAGTCTTGGCAGCCGTCGCGGCCTGCGGCTTGGCGCTGGTCGCCGGCTGGGCCGCCTGGGCGAAGGTCGAGGTCTGAACGAGGAGGAGTGCCGCCGCGGCGAACATCAGGGAGCGCATCACCAGTTTCATTGTCAGTCCTTGTTCTTCGTGAGCCGGCCGTCCATTCGGCCTGATCGTCAACCGGAGATCCAAGTCTCGTACCAGGAACCGTCCGGAGTTCACCCACTCTTTTGCCGGGCTTATCGCCGGTTCGACGCGAATCAACCCAGGATTGAACGGGCGGATCGGAGCAGGACCGCCCCGGTGTGGCGGAACTGAAGGTGCGCGGGGTCTTCAGGCTCCGACTACGCGAGCCGGCGCAGGATGAAGCATTTGAGGTAGTAGGTCTCCGGAACGCCCAGCAGCACCGGGTGATCGCGGCCCTGCATCCGCTTCTCGACGACGTTCACGTGCACCAGCGCGTCGGTCGCGGCTTCGTGCACGACCTGCCCGAACGTCGCCTCGTCCACGTTGTAGGAACAGCTGCAGGTGACCAGCGTGCCCCCGGGCGTCAGCAGGCGCAGCGCGCGCAGGTTGATGTCGCGATACCCGGAGAGGGCCTTCGGCACCGACGCCTTGTTCTTGGCGAACGCCGGCGGGTCCAGAACGATCGTGTCGAACCGTTCGCCCTCGCGCTCGAGCCGCCGCAGTTCGTCGAACACGTTCGCCTCGCGCGCCTGGATCTGCGGAAGATGGTTGCGGGCGGCGTTCGCGGCGATCCGCGCCACGGCATCCGCGGAGATGTCGATCGCGGTCACCTCGTCGCAGTGCGGCGCCAGCCGCATGGCGAATCCCCCGTTGTAGCTGAAACAGTCGAGCAGCCTCCCGCGCGCGTACTCCGCGGCGGCCGCGCGGTTCTCGCGCTGGTCGAGGAACAGCCCGGTCTTCTGCCCCTTCCAGGGGTCCACCTCGTACTCGACGGGCCCCTCGCGCACCGGGATCGACGGCGGCACCTCGCCGTGCAGCAACTCGACGCGAGGGTCGAGCCCCTCGAGCGCGCGCACCTTCACGTCGTTCCGGGCCAGGATGCCTCGCGGCGCCAGCAGCTCCACCAGCAGCCCGGTGATCGTCGGCAGCAGCCGCTCGACCCCCTGCGACAACGACTGCAGCACGAGGTAGTCGCCGTAGCGATCGACGATGAGGGACGGCAGCAGGTCGCCTTCGGCGTGGACGAGGCGGTACGCCGTGGCGTCGATCGTCAGGGTGCCGCGGAAGGCGATCGCGCTTTCGAGCCGTCGCCGCCAAAGCGCCGCGTCCGCCGGCTCGGCGCCGTGCGACAGGAGGCGAAGCGCGATCTGCGAACGGTCGCTGTAGAGCGCCTGCCCGATCGGCCGACCGCGGGCGCCGAGCACGGTCACCGTGTCGCCGGGCGCCGCGTCCACCTCGAGCACGTCGCTCTTGTAGATCCAGAGGTGGCCCGCCTGGATCCGCTGCTCCGCGCGGCCCAGCACGGCGACGGTTGGCTTCATGGTGCTAGCTTAGCGTAGATTCCCGGATCGCCGGATTCCCAGATCGCCAGATCGCGAGATTCCCAGATCGCAAGATCGCAAGATCCTCGATACAATCATCTCGTGCGTATTTCCATTGGCGCGGATCACGCCGGCTACCACCTGAAGGAGACCATCAAGTCGAGCCTGCTGACGTCAGGCTTCGAGATCGACGACGTCGGGACGGTCGGAGAGTCGTCGGTGGACTACCCCGACTACGCCGCGGCCGTCGCCGAGCGCGTGGCATCGGGCGCGTCCGAACGCGGCATCCTCATCTGCGGCACGGGCATCGGGATGGCGATGGCCGCGAACAAGGTGGACGGGATCAGGGCCGCCTCTGTGGGCGACCTGGAGTCCGCCCGCCTGTCACGCGAGCACAACGACGCCAACGTCCTGACGCTGGGCGCGAGGATCACCCCTCCGGACCTCGCTCTGGCCATCGTGCGCATCTTCCTCGGGACGCCTTTCGCGGGCGGCCGCCACCAGCGCCGTGTGGACAAGGTCATGGCGCTCCAGGGTGCGCACCCGGATGCCCCAAGGTAAGACGGACGGCACGGCCGGGAAGCTGTCGGCCGCCGTCGATCGCGCGTTTCGCGAGGACGGCCCGCTGGCGCGCGTCGTGCCCGAGTTCGAGTCGCGCCCCGGCCAGCGGGCGATGGCGATGGCGGTCGCGTCGGCCATCGAGGACGGCCGGATCCTGCTCGCCGAGGCAGGCACGGGAACCGGCAAGACCATTGCGTACCTCGTCCCTGCCATCCTGAGCCGCCGACGCGTGCTCGTCTCCACCGGGACCAAGACGCTCCAGGAGCAGATCTTCTCGAAGGACCTGCCGGTCCTCCAACAGTCGCTCGGCGTCCCGTTCACCGCGACGTACATGAAAGGCCGGGGAAACTACCTCTGCCTCCACCGCTTCGATCTCTTTCGCAGCAACCCGATGTCGTTGGCGTTCGCCGACGCCGACACCGTGGCGGCGATTGGCGACTGGGCGGAGCGGTCCGAAACCGGCGACCGCGCGGAACTCGAAGACCTGCCCGAGGACCTGGCGATCTGGTCCGACCTGGCCGCAACCTCCGAGACCTGCCTCGGCTCCGAGTGCCCGCGCTACAAGGACTGCTTCATCACGCGCATGCGCCAGCGCGCCGCCGAATCGGACATCGTCATCGTCAACCACCACCTGCTCTGCGCCGACGCGTCCGTCCGGCAGAACGCCTACGGCGAGGTGATCCCCGAGTGCCACGTCGCGGTGATCGACGAGGCGCATCAGCTCGAAGACGTGGCGACGCAGTACTTCGGCATCATGGCGAGCACGTACCGCGTCGAGGACCTCGTGCGCGACGTGGAGCGGCTGGTCGCGAGCGGTGCGTGCCGGGACGACCCCGTGGAGTTCCGCCGCGCGAGCGACCGTGTGCGCGATCGGGCCGTGGCGTTCTTTCACGCGCTGCGCGACGTCGCGTCCTACGCCGCCGCCGGAGGACGGTACGGGTCCGGGTCCGGGACCCCCGATCGTCTGCGCGTGACCGCGAGCCTGCTGGCCG
>Ga0209048_10000560_pt1 | contig 39453 bp, 51 predicted proteins | sample FrelakmetCRP12CR_FD_187146 | JGI IMG/M metagenome (GOLD analysis project Ga0209048, IMG submission 187146) | Freshwater lake sediment microbial communities from the University of Notre Dame, USA, for methane emissions studies - CRP12 CR (SPAdes)... | ecosystem: Environmental > Aquatic >...
ATTACAATCTTTTACTTGAAGTTAAGAAAAACAACCCTTTCTTAGTCTACGCGGCTTTTATCATCTATCTGAACAATTATAATAACCAACCATAACTATGCAAACCTTTTCCTAAGAAATTAACACCTAAATAACACACCCAAAGAACAAAAAATCCAATAGATCCAAGTATAGCTGTTTTTTTACCTTCCCAACCTTTTGTAATTCGGGAATGCAAATAAGTTGCAAAAACAATCCAAGTAATTAGTGCCCAAGTTTCTTTTGGATCCCAACTCCAGTAAGAACCCCAAGCCTCATTTGCCCAAACTCCCCCAGAAATAATTCCAATAGTCAAAAATGGGAATCCCAACCCAATAATTCTATAGCTCCAATTGTCTAAACTTTCAAGCAATTTAGTTTTTCCTAATTCTGACAATTCTGAAGAAGAAAACGCAAATAATTGATTTTCATAATAGTCAACTATTATATTATAAATTGGAGCATAAGATTTATCAATCATTTTTAAATCAACATCTTGAGCTTTAGAAATCACTAAAAATAAAATACACAATAATGAACCAATAATTAATGTAGCATAACTTAATATCATCATACTAACATGCATCATTAACCAATTGGATTGTAAAGCAGGCACTAAAGGACTTGACTTTTGCATATCTGCCGACAACGTTAAATTTGCAAACCCAATAATAAATAATGCTACAGGAATTAAAACTGCACCAATAAGTTTACTTTTGGTTTTAAATTCAACATAAAGATAAATTGTTAACAATGTCCAAGTTAAAAATAATAAAGATTCATATAAATTACTTAAAGGAAAATAACCTGCGACAATCCATCTTGAGCAAAGAATAAAAAATAATAAACCATTTGCACAAAATGAGCCAATTTTTCCTAATTCAGATAATTTATTTGTTCCTTTTAAAAATAATAAACTAATCCAATAAAAAATTGTTGTAAATAATAAAATTCCAAAAACAATATTGGATAAAAAATTTTGAATGTAATTCCAATTCATTATAATATTTCAATAAAACTTTTTTATATAAATTATTTTATAGTATTTCTAAAGTACATAATGTCATATACGACAGCATACTTAGAATCAGCTTTTAACGTATTACTTTCACCATTACGCTTCTGAATCTCCCTTAAAACATCAATTTTCAGCTTGCCCCTTTATATTTTTCGGGGGAAAGTGGACCAGCAACAGAATATTTAGTATTTATGCGTTTGATCATAATAGCTAAATCTGACAATCCTATTCTCTCCCCTTCCCAAAGACCCGCTTGCAAGAAAATGTTTATGATTTTTTTAATATCAAAAATGCGAAACTTGGCAGCTGAGACAATAACTTTCACCAAGAAAGATTGCAATGATTGTCAGCCCTCCAATAGTAATTTGAAAAAGCTACCACCTTCAACAGGAGTTAAGTTGTTGAAGTCATACCCAATCAGTACACGAAGTGTACAGCTCTACGAACCAAAAGTACGTATAATCTATTATATAACAAAACAAATATTTCTATTAATATTTTAATTATGTTATTACGACTAAAATATTTGAAACTGTTATAATTTTATTGATTATTAATAAATTATTATTTATAAATGTTGCTTGCAAAAACTTTTTTCCACTTTTAAATGTATCTTACAAAAAATAATCAACTAATTGAAATCATTCTCGAAAAATATATAATTTCAGATTAAAGTTAAAATTTTTATATAGTTTTCTAACAATGCATTATACTATATAAAAATAAAAATGTAATCAAATAAATTTTTTAAATTGAGATAAAAAGTAAACTAAACCCAAATAATTTGAAATATTTGACATAATAGATAATTTTTAACTATTATTTTGATATCCTATTAATAAACAGGAAAATTCTAATATAAAATTATTTTATGTCTGGAATAATAAAATATGAAATGATGATTGTTTTAAATGAAGAATTTAATGATAATGAATTAAAAATTTGGTCTTTTAATTTTGCAAAAGGATTGCAGTTACTAAATGCTTCTGAGATATCTGTAATTTCTCGTGGTAAAAGAAATTTTGCCTATTTAATTGCAAATCGTAAAAAAGGTAATTTTATTCAAATAAATTTTTTAAGTTTACCAAAATATCTTGCAAATTTTTGTAATATATTAAAATTTGATACAAATGTCATTCGATATTTAGTTATAAATAAAGAAAATACAAAATAAATTAAAAAATTTATTTTTAAAATAATTGACTCTAAAAGCTAAAGATGATAAATTATCTATAATATCCTCAGTAGCTCAGTGGTAGAGCAATCGGCTGTTAACCGATTGGCCGTAGGTTCAAATCCTACCTGGGGAGTTTAGATTAACATATAAACAGCATGAATATTTTAGATCAATTAAAAATTGGAAATAAAAGTTTTAACTCACGTTTAATGTTAGGAACAGGAAAGTATAAGACGATTAACGATACAATTAATAGTATTAAAAAAAGTGAATGTGAAATTGTTACTGCAGCTGTTAGAAGATTACCATTAAATATAAAGAATGATCAAACTTGTTTTTTAAATTCTTTAGATTGGAGAAATTTATGGTTACTTCCTAATACAGCAGGTTCTCAGACTGCTGAAGAAGCTATTAGAATGGCTTTTTTAGGTCGGGAATTAGCTTTTCAATTAGGTCAACACGATAATTTTTTTGTAAAATTAGAAATAATTTCAGATCCAAAATATTTATTACCTGATCCAATCGGAACAGTAAAGGCTGCTAAGTTTTTAGTGAAAAAAGGATTTACTGTTTTACCGTATATTAATGCCGATCCAATGTTAGCTTTACATTTACAAGATTTAGGATGTTCTGCGGTTATGCCATTAGGATCACCAATTGGATCGGGTCAAGGCTTAAGTAATTTAATAAATCTTAAAATTATTATCGAAAATGCTAAAATACCAGTTATTATTGATGCTGGTATAGGACTGCCAAGTCAAGCAACAGAAGCTATGGAACTTGGAGCAGATGGGGTTTTACTAAACAGTGCTATTGCTCAATCTGGAAATCCTCAACAAATGTCACAAGCAATGAATTTAGCTGTTAAAGCTGGTCGATTTGCTTATTTAGCTGGACCGATGGAGAAAAAATATTATGCTAATCCTAGTTCACCTTTAATTCAAATTAGTAAAATTCATTAATAATTTGAAATGCTTAACATACTGATAAAATTTAATTTACCTTTGTACTGCTTTTACTTTGGCAATTATTCTATTTGAATTCAGAATAATTGCCAAAGTAAAAGCAGTACAAAGGTAAATTAAATTTTATCAATCATTATCAATATTCGTTTTTAATTTTTTTTCTTTATTTTTTAAATCAGGATCAACCGCAGTATAATCAACTTCAACAACAATATTATCATATAAATCAGCATCAACAATTAATTTTGTCCTTGGGTACAAAGGCTTTGACAAACATTGTTGTGCTAAATTATCTTCTAATAATCTCATTACTGCTCTACGTAATGGTCTTGCACCATAAATCGGATCATAACCTTGATCAACTAGCATAGTTTTTACAATTTGCTTTATTTCTAATTCGATTTCTTTTTCTTTCATCCTATCCTTCAATTGTTGAATCATAATTTCAGAAATCTGTGTAATATCATTTCGAGTCAAATGTCTAAAAATGATAATTTCATCTAAACGATTTAAAAATTCTGGACGAAAATATTTTTTTAATTCTTCATTGACTAAAACTGAAATACGTTTATATAATTCATCATCAAGATCAGAATCATTTTTAGATGTTAAAAAATTTGTATTAATATCAAAATAACTCTGATTTGATTTTTTAGATTGAATTCCACTTTCTTTTTCGATAATTTTAGCACCAACATTGGAAGTCAAAATAATTAATGTGTTTTTAAAATTAACTGTTCGACCTTTTGAATCTGTCAAACGACCATCGTCTAATATTTGTAACAATAAATTAAAAACATCAGGATGAGCTTTTTCAATTTCATCAAATAAAACTACTGTATAAGGTTTTCCTCTAACTGCTTCTGTTAATTGACCACCTTCACTATAACCAACATACCCTGGAGGGGAACCAATTAATTTAGCAACAGTATGTTTTTCCATATACTCCGACATATCTAATCGAACCATAGTATCTTCAGTTCCAAACATATAAGCTGCTAAAGCTTTTGTTAATTCTGTTTTTCCAACTCCTGTAGGACCGGCAAAAATAAAGCTTGCAATTGGTCTATCAGGATTTCGTAATCCCACACGGGCTCTTCGAATCGCTTTTGAAACAGAAACAATTGCTTGATGTTGACCAATTAATCTTTCGTGAAGAGTCTGTTCCATATTTAATAATTTTATAGATTCCGATTCTGAGATTTTATTCACTGGAATACCAGTCCAACCTGCAATAACTTCTGCTACATCCTCTTCCATTACCATATCAATGTGTACACGTTTTAAACCTGTTTTTTCATTAATTTCAAGAGCTTGTTTCATAATTAGAATTTGTGTTCGAACTTCCATTTCATATTCTAATAGATTTGATGCAGTTTCAAAATCTTGTTGTCTAATAGCCTTATCTTTTTCACTTAAAGTTTGTTGTAGTTCTTTTAGTAATAAAAGAACACCTTGTGGTAATCGTTTATTTTCTAAACGTACTCGAGAACCGGCTTCATCTAAGACGTCAATAGCTTTATCAGGTAAGAAACGATCAGCAATAAATTTATCAGCTAGGATAGCAGCTTGTTCAATAGCTACATCATGATAACTTAAAGCATGGTGAAGCTCGAATTTTGATCGAAGACCACGTAAAATATCAATAGTTATTTGAACACTAGGTTCTTTTACATGAACTGGCTGAAATCGTCTTTCTAAAGCTGCATCACGTTCAATATACTTTCTATACTCATCGTTTGTTGTTGCGCCAATACATCTAAACTTGCCTCGAGCTAGTGCGGGTTTTAAAATGTTGGCAGCATCTACAGCACCTTCAGCTGCACCTGCACCAACTAATGTATGAATTTCATCAATTACTAAAATTATTGTTCCATCATAAGAAGCTTCGTCAACAATTCTTTTTAATCGTTCTTCAAATTCACCTCGATACTTAGTTCCCGCTAATAATGAACCTAAGTCTAAAGACATAACTACATTACCTTCTAAAAAATTTGGAACATCACGCGTAAGAATTAATTGAGCAAGACCTTCAGCTACAGCTGTTTTACCAACCCCTGGTTCTCCAATTAGAACCGGATTATTTTTAGTACGTCGAGCTAAAATTTTAATTACTTCAAAAATTTCTTTATCTCGACCAATAACGGGATCTAAACGTCCTTCTAAAGCATCTTTTGAGATATTATCTGCATATTCATCTAAAGTTGGTGTCATTGAATCACCATCACCGTCAAAAATACGCTTTTCAGCATCACTTAATGGTCTTAATAATTCTTCTTGATTTTCTTTTATAAGATCTAAAGTTTTTTTACGAAGTAAAAATATATCTACTCCTAATTTTTCAATCGTACGAATCGCTACACCATCTTCTTCAGCTAATAAAGCTAACAAAATATGTTCCGTACCAACATAATTTTGACCAATATCTTTTCCTTCTTGAACAGCCATTTCTAAAACACGTTTTGCTCTAGGTGTAAATGGAATTTCTGAAGCTACATAGCCTGTACCACGACCTATATAATTTTCAACTTCTTTTCTAGCTTTTTTTAAAGTTATACCAAACGATTTTAAAGCTTTTGCACCCATACCTTGTCTTTGACCAACTACGCCTAAAAACAATTGTTCTGTTCCTACAAAATTATGACCCATTCTACGTGCCTCTTCTTGCGATAGCATAATAACTTTAATAGCGCCTTCGGTAAATTTTTCAAACATATTTTCTTTGTTCCTTCATGTAAGGATTAATAATAAACTTGATTAATACTTCTATTCACACAAAAATAAATCTTATTCGATTTAAATAACTTGAATTACGTTCATTTTTAATTTCTTTAATTTTTATACTATAATTAGTATTAAAGAATTAGAATTGGCGGTATGGCCAAGTGGTAAGGCAGTGGATTGCAAATCCTCGATCCCCAGTTCAAATCTGGGTGCCGCCTCTAAATTTTTTGCTGTTAGATTGCTTTTTTTCAATACAAATGATACTATCTTAGTATCAATACGGGGATGTGGTGGAATTGGTAGACACGACGGACTTAAAATCCGTTGCCTAGTGATAGTGCGTGAGGGTTCAAGTCCCTCCGTCCCCATTATAACATATTTTATAAAAAGAATTTCACTATTTAAGTCTAGTAAACTTTAGAATATCTTTATTTTAACTTATCTCTTTATTAAAGAGATAAGTTAAAATAAAGATATTCTATATAAAACTCCCGACGGCAATTCTAATTGTGATAATAAATCAAATATATTTATTATTGGTTGATAATAAAGATCTATAATTCGTTTATGCATTCTTATTTCAAAATGTTCACGTGAATCTTTATCAACATGAGGAGAACGTAGAACACAATAAATACGTTTATCAGTCGGTAATGGGACAATTTTTGTTTCATTAAGATTACTTTGTTCCGCTAAATTAATAATCTTTCGACATGAAGAATTTAAAAGTTCATGATTAAAAGATTCTAATCTAACACGAATTTTTTCATTCGTTTTTATTTCCATAATTTATTATCTTTATTTAACAATTTTAGATACTACTCCTGCTCCAATAGTACGACCACCTTCACGTATTGCAAATCGCATACCTTGTTCAATCGCAACTGGATAGATTAATTCTGTAGTCATCTTGATACGATCACCGGGCATTACCATTTCTACGATCGAACCATCATCTGCTGTAAATTGGGTAATTGATCCTGTTACATCTGTTGTTCTAACATAAAATTGTGGTCTATACCCTGTGAAAAATGGAGTATGTCGGCCACCTTCTTCCTTAGTCAAAACATAAACTTCTGCTTCAAAACTAGTATGGGGTGTAATGGTACGAGGTGCAGCTAATACCATACCGCGTTGAATATCATCACGAGTAACGCCACGTAATAATATTCCGACGTTATCGCCGGCAAAGCCAGACTCTAAGGTTTTTTGAAACATTTCAATACCTGTAATAGTTGTTGTTTTTGTATTAGTTATACCAACAATTTCCACATTATCACCAATTTTAATTGTTCCACGTTCAATGCGACCTGTTGCTACTGTACCTCGACCAGTAATTGTAAATACATCTTCTATAGCCATTAAGAATGCTTTATCAGTATCACGCTCTGGAGTTGGTATATATGCATCTACCGCATCCATTAAAGCAAAAATTTTGTCTACCCAAGTATTCTCACCACGTTTGATATTTGGATTAGAAGAAATCGCTTCGATGGCTTGTAATGCTGATCCAGGACAAATTGGAATATCATCACCTGGGAAATCATATTTTGAAAGTAACTCTCTAACTTCTAATTCTACCAATTCTAATAATTCGGGATCATCTACTTGATCCTCTTTATTTAAGAAAACGACAATTTCAGGAACACCTACTTGTTTGGCTAATAAAATATGTTCACGCGTCTGTGGCATTGGGCCATCAGCGGCTGATACTACTAATATAGCCCCATCCATTTGGGCCGCTCCTGTAATCATATTTTTTACATAATCCGCATGGCCCGGACAATCTACGTGTGCATAATGTCTTAAATCAGTTTCGTATTCTACATGTGCTGTATTAATTGTAATACCTCGTGCTCTTTCTTCTGGGGCCGAATCAATATCAGAATAATCTCGTACAGTACTATTACCACCATCTAATGCTAATGTGGCCGTAATGGCAGCTGTTAATGTAGTCTTTCCATGATCTACATGTCCAATAGTACCAATATTTACATGTGGTTTTGTGCGTTCAAATTTTTCACGTGCCATTTAAAAACTTCCTTAAAAAAATTATATGTTTATATGATTAACTTTAAGCTTTTAGCGAGATATAAATAAATTTTAATATCTAAAATGAGCGAAAGCTTTATTGGCTTCTGCCATCCTGTGTATTTCTTCTTTTTTTTTTATAGTATTACCTATATCATTTGCGGTGTCAATTATTTCATTTGCTAATTTTATTGACATACTTCTACCAATACGTTGTTTTGCGTATCGAATAATCCAACGTAATGATAAATTTGTTGCTCTAAAGTCATTTACTTCAACCGGAACTTGGTATGTTGAGCCGCCAACACGACGGGCTTTAACTTCAATAATTGGGCTTGCATTTTTAATTGCTTTTTCAAAAATTAATAATGGATCTTCTTTAGTTTTATCTTTAATAATTTCAAAGGCACCATTAATAATATTTTGCGCTAATGTTTTTTTTCCAGATTTTAAGATTCTTGTAATTAATAAACTAACTAAATAACTGTTGTATGTAGAATCTGGTTGAGAAAATCGTTTCTTTGATATATTACGTCGAGACATATTTATAATATTTTTTAAAAAATATTTTAGTTTCTTACTAAATAGTTTAAGTTTTTATAATACTTATTTATCTTTTTTTGGTTTTTTAACACCATATTTTGAACGGCCTTGAGCTCTTGCTTTTACACCAGCACTATCTAATGCACCTCGAATAATATGATAGCGAACACCAGGTAAATCTTTTACACGACCTCCTCTAATTAATACTACAGAATGTTCTTGTAAATTGTGTCCAATACCTGGTATATAAGCAGTAACCTCAAAACCTGAGGTTAATCTCACACGTGCTACTTTGCGAATTGCCGAATTTGGTTTTTTAGGAGTCGTTGTATATACACGTGTACATACACCCCTTCTTTGAGGGCAAGTTATTAATGCAGGTGATTTTGTTTTTTTATTTATTTTTATACGAGGTAAACGAACTAATTGTTGTATTGTTGGCATATTTTTTTAAAAAAAATCTTTAATTAATTAGAAAATTTATATGTTAAACATAATTAATTTCAAAGTTATTTTAACCCATACTTTTTCATAAATCGTTCAACACGTCCTTCGGTATCAATTATAGTTTGAGAATTTGTGTAAAATGGATGTTTAGCTAACCATACATCTGCATTTAATTGCCGTTTTGTTGAGCTGACAAAACAAATCGGTTTTGCATCGCAAAATACTGGAGTTTTTTTAAACCAATTATGATTAATATCAGATTTTGACATAATTTTATTCGATTTTAATATAAGTTAACGTTTTGAATATTGTGGTGCTTTTCGTGCTTTTCGTAATCCATACTTTTTTCTTTCTTTTACACGCGCATCACGTGTTAAAAGTCCTTTATGTTTTAGTATTAAACGATTTTGTTGTTCAATTTTGCATAATAATCTAGCTACTCCTAATCGAATTGCTTCAGCTTGTCCTGTAAGTCCACCACCCTTTACTATTACAAAAATATCAAATTGTTTTTCTAAATTCAATATTTTTAGTGGTAACCATAAATTTGTTAAATATGTTGTATTATATTGTAAGTATTTTTCTCCTGAAACTTTATTGATAGTAATATTACCAGTTCCAGGAAATAGAAGAACTCTTGCTATTGATTGCTTTCTTTTTCCTAGTCCAATTTTATCTTTTTGAAATATAGTTAATAATTCATTAGTCATAGAAATTAATTACAAATTTAATAATTGCGGATTTTGTGCTTTATATGGATGATTTAAACCTTTACAAACTTTTAGACGTTTAAACATTGATCTTCCTAAAGCACCTTTTGGTAACATACCTTTAACGGCTTTTTCCAAAACCCGTTCTGGTAAACGATCTCTTAAAGATTCTAGAGTTTCAATTTTTCCCCCTCCCGGTCTACCTGAGTGAGAAAAATAAATTTTTGATTTTTCTTTTAATCCCGTGACTACAACGTTTTCTGCATTTATAACTATAACATAATCACCAATATCAACGGATGGGTGATAATCAATTTTATGTTTTCCCATTAAACGATAGGCAATTTCTGTAGCTATTCTTCCTAATGGTTTTTTTTTAACTTCGAGTAAATACCATTTTTTTTCGCTATAATTAGGGGATTGTGTAAATGTATTGTTCATAAAATTTTATTAATAAAAAAATAGTTGTTAGAATAATAATTATGTAAGACCAAACCAAATTATTCCAAACTGATCTTTAAGAGCCGTATAGAGTTTAAAAGCTGAGACTCGACCAAAATTTTTTAGTTTTAGTAATTCTTCTGGAGAATACTTAAATAAGTCCGCAATTGTATTAATTTGTGCTCGTTTTAAACAATTGTAGGCGCGAACAGGTAATTCTAATTCTTCAATTGAAGTATTTCTAAACTTATATTTTAATACTTCCAAATCATTAGAACCTATTTCTTCAGTTATTTCTTCATTATAATCATAACTACGTTCGAAAGATTTATAATCTGTTATTGAAGAGGCTTGCTCTTGTTCTACCCTTTCTAGTGCTGAGGTTGTTTGGGATTTGGGCACTTCTTCTTTTAAACCTATTTCATCAATAAATTGATTTTTCATAATAGATGTGAAAGAATCAACTAAAATTTTGCAAGTATCATAAATAGCATCTTCAGGTGAAATACTCCCGTTTGTCCAAACACTAAGAATTATAAATTCATTACCTTCACAGCTGTTTAATTTAAAAACACTTTTTTGAATCGGTGTAAAATTTCTATCAATTTCTAAAAAATCTTCGTATTTATTTTGCAGATTTGGTAAAGTGGCTAAAGAAAATCCCTTATCAAATTCAAATTTTATTTCAATTTCTAATATATTTGAACTTGAAGTAGTTGCAATATAGTGATTTGGATTTACAATTTCTAGTCCTATAGGTAATTCAATTAAATTTGCTGTTATAACCATAGGACCTTGAATTTTTAGTTTACCAAATTGGGGTTTATTGACTTTACCCTTAATTACAACCCCTTTAAAGTTCAATAATAATTCGGTAATGTCTTCTCGAACACCTTCTATTGTTGAAAACTCATGATTTATAGCCGCAATTCGAATTCCTGTAATACAAACACTGCCTAAATCATTTAACAATACACGACGTAAAGCATTAGCAACTGTCATTGCTTGGCCTTTCAATAGATTAGTTATTAAAAATTGACCATACATAGCACCAGCTTCTAATGTTCCCGAACTTCGCCTTACAATACTAAGATTATTCATTGTTTAACTCTTTTTTATTAAAATTAAACTCTACGTCGTTTTGGAGCACGACATCCATTATGTGGAACAGGAGTAATATCTTTAATACTTATAATTTCAAAACCTGCACCTTGAATTGATCTAATAGCACTTTCACGACCTGATCCTTGTCCTTTTACGCGAATTTGAACAGTTTTTAAACCTGCAGTTAAGGCACCTAAAGCCGCTTTTTCAGCAGCAGTTTGAGCAGCAAATGGGGTTCCTTTTCTTGCACCTTTAAAGCCTGTACTTCCTGCAGATGCTGAAGAAATCGTATCACCAAGTATATTAGTTACTGTTACTATAGTATTATTAAACGTTGACTGAATATTTACAATGCCAGTCGCAACAGTTTTTTTATCTTTTTTTATGTTTGTTTTACGTATTTTTTGTGCCATGAGTAAATAAATTTTTGAAATTAATTAAATATTCGTAATGTTATTTCTTTTTACCAGTAACAGTTTTTTTAGCTCCTCGACGTGCCCTTGCATTTGTTCGTGTTCGTTGACCGTGAACTGGTAAACTATTTCGATGTCTTTGTCCTCTAAAACAATTTATTTCATTTAATCTTTTAATATTCAATCCATTAAATCTTCTTAAATCTCCTTCTAATTTTAAATCTAAATTTTCCAACAATTTACGTAATATTATTGTTTGTTCAGTACTCAATTCAAATGTTCTGGTTTCGTTACTAATATTAGCAGATTCAATCAAATTCTTTGCTGTTTTTATACCAATTCCGTGAATATATGTCAATGCATATGCAATACGTTTATTTCTAGGCAAATCAACACCTACTAATCTTACCATTTACTTAACTCCTTTTAATTATTAACCTTGTCGTTGTTTATGTTTAGAATTTTTACAAATTACCATAACTTTTCCATGTCTTTTAATGATTCGACATTTATCACACATTTTTTTTACTGAAGGCCGAACTTTCATTTTATCTTTTTAAAATAATTAAATATTTTTAATTTTTTAGTCAAACATCCTAGTATATTTATTTGAACTATTAAAACTTCTAATTTCTCTTAATAGATCTAGTATTACACCGACTAAAATTAATAAAGAAGTTGTTCCTAATCCATTAAAACTTGAAATTCCTAGAATTCCTTCGACAATATTAGGTAATGTAGCAAGAAGTGCTAATAGTATAGCACCTAAAATTGTAACTCGTTTCATAATTTCTTTTAGGTAAAATGTAGTAACAATTCCAGGTCTAATTCCAGGAATTGCAACAGCCATTTTTTGTAATTGTTCAGATATATCTTTTGGATTTAAAACAATACTTGAATAGAATAAACTAAAAATTAGTATTAATACAAAATAACTAATCCAATACAGAACTTTTGAAGTTTGAATAACAAAAGGAAGACTAATAATTGGAAGAAATCCCAAACTATTAATATAGTTTGGGATAACAAGTACTCCCGTTGTTAAAATAATAGGCATTACACCAGCTTGATTAAATCTTAATGGGATATAATTAATTTTTTGTGAAATTGATCGTGAATTAGTTAACTCTTTAGAAGAAATTAGGGGAATCATTCTTACACTTTCTTGCAGCAAAATAATTCCTGAAATAGCAACGAAAAACAATAACAAAATGATTAACCAAGCCCCAAAATTTAATTTTTCGTTATTTTCTAAAATTATTTTTTTACTTATATTAGGTAAGCTTGAAATAATATTAATATAAATAAGTAAAGATGGACCATTTCCTAAACCATATTCTGTTATTAATTCACTAAGCCATAAAATAATCAACGATCCCGTAGTTAACCAAATCACAATTTCAACAGCCAAAAGAAAATTCCAATCAAGTATAACTCTAGTCAAATAAAATGATATAGTTATACTTTGAATAAATGCCCAACCAAACGTAATTAAACGCGTTAATCGATTAATAGTTCTTTTTCCTTCACTAGTACCTTCTTTTTGTAATCTAGACAAGGCAGGAACTATACTAATTAACACTTGCATTAAAATTGAGGCGTTTATATAAGGAAATATGTTTAAAGCAAAGATGCCAATTACAAAAGTATTATTACCTGAAAATGCATTAACAAATGTTTTTGCAATTGCGTTACGACCAAGAAAATATTGAATCTCTCCAGGACTAACTCCGGGAATTGGCAAAAATGTTCCCATTCGAATAAATATTAATATACTTAAGCTTAATAAAATACGTTTTAATAAAATATTTTTTTCAGTTTTTTTGTTTTTTCGCATTTATCGTTTTTAAATTTAAAAAAATTAATTAAACTATTAAATCTCGATTCTTTATTATTTCTGATTTATTTGTTAAAGTATCTAGTGCAATAATAGAGGCTCGAGCATTATTTAATATATTATTTGATCCTAATTGTTTGGCAATAACATTTTTAATCCCAGCAACTTCTAAAACTGTACGGACGGCACCCCCAGCAATTACACCTGACCCTTCAATTGAAGGGCGCATAATTATTTTACATGCTCCAAAATTCCCAGTCACATTATGAGCAATTGTTAAAGATTTAGTTAATTCAATTTTAATGAGATTTTTTTTGGCATCGGTTTTTGCTTTTTTAAATGCATCAATTACATCATCAGCTTTGGCAACCCCAACCCCAACTTTACCATTTTTATTTCCAACTACTGCAATTGCGCGAAAACTTATTTTTTTACCACCTTTTGTAACTTTTGAAACACGACTAACTTTGATTAATCTTTCTTCATATTCACTAACATTTTCAATCCGTTTTTTATTTTTTTTTATTTTATTAACTTGTTTTAAATCGGTACTCATAAAAATTTATTAAACTATAATTCTAAAATTGTTTATTAAAAATCTAAACCACCAGCTCTAGCTCCATCAGCTAATGCTTGGATGCGTCCATGATAAATATAACGTCCACGATCAAATACTATTTTTTTTATATTTTTTTTAAGACTTAAATCTGCTAATCTATGTCCTATTAAATAGGACATATAAGAGGGGGTTTTATTCTGAATATTAATTTGTATATCAGAGTCCAATGTACAACAAGAAACAAGTGTTGTTGAACTTTTATCGTCGATAATCTGTGCATAAATATTTTTATTAGAACGATAAACAGATAAACGGGGTCGTTCATCTATACCTTTAATTGATCCTCTTAAACTATCACGTTTTAGTTTTTTATAGCGATTAGGCTTTAAAATTTTGTGTTTATTTTTTAATTTCCATAAAATTCGCTTTGAGAACTTCATATTTCTATTTTTTTAATTTTTTATTTAATTTATCATTAATTATTTTTTACCCGATTTACCCGCTTTTCGTTTAACAATTTCACCTTCATAAATAATGCCTTTTCCTTTATAGGGTTCTGGAAGACGCCAAGATCGAATTTGTGAAGCAAATAAACCTAACTGTGCTTTATCACAACCTTTTAAATTTAGATTTGTATTTTGTATTATATCAACCGATATATTTGAAGGGATATTAATTTTAACAGGATGGCTATAACCTAAGTTTAATATAAGATCTTTTCCTTGAACACTAACTCTATAACCAATTCCTTTCAAATTTAAAGTAATTTTAAACTGCTCAGAAACACCAATAATCATATTATTTATAAGTGTTCTATATAAACCATATAAGGCATTATTCGTTCTTGTTTTATCTTTTAAACTTACAATTAACGTATTATTATTTTTATTGATTTGAAGAACTTCAGGAATTGTATTTTGTAAAACACCAAATTTTCCTGTTATAATCAATTCTGATTCTTTCCAACTAACATCAACATTTGCAGGGATTTTAATAGGTAACTTTCCAATTCTTGACATAAATTAACTCCAAATTACCAAATATAACATAAAATTTCACCACCAATACCAAGTTTTTTGGCTTTTAGATTAGTCATTAATCCTTGTGGAGTAGAAACAATTGCAATTCCTAAATCTGCTAAAATTCTAGGTAATTTTTTTGCATTTCTATAAACTCTTAAACCTGGTTTGCTTACTCTCTGAATTGTTGTAATCACCGGTTCGCGACTTTTACCTTTGTATTTTAATAAAATCAATAAATTTTTATGAGATTTTTCTAAATAAACATTAAAATCTTCAATAAAACCTTCTTCTTTAAGGATTAAACCGATTGCTAAAGATATTTTTGTAAAAGGAATTTCTACAATTTGATGTTTAACCATATTTGCATTTCTAATTCGTGTTAACATATCAGAAATTGTATCATTTACCACAAATTTTTCTCCTTTTTTAATATTTTATGTTATAATCTTAAATTTTAATCTTGAGACCATCGTTTTCGACGAAGTGGTTTTTTTCTTTCCCAATTTGTACTAATATCTGAAATATTTGAATATTTATTATAAATACCAGAATCATTTAATGGAAAACGAAAAAAATTAAATAGTAGAATTCCATTTAATAGTTTTTCAACTGTTGTTGTTTTTGATTTTGAACTGTAGGAGCCTATAACCAAAGTAATATTAAATCCTTGAATTTGATCAATATCTTCATATTCAATTTCTGGAAAAATCAGTTGTTCTTTTAAACCAAAAGTATAATTTCCACCTTTATCAAAACTTCTAACTGATAAACCTCGAAAGTCACGAATTTGAGAAAATGTCAAAAATATTAGTTTTTTAAGAAATGCGTACATTTTTTCACCTCTCAAAGTAACTTTAAGACCTAACTCCATATTATCGCGAATTTTAAAACCAGCAATTGCTTTTTTTGCTCTTGTAATTACAGGTTTTTGACCAGTAATTCGAGAAAATTCTTCTATACTCTTTTTTAAAATATTACTATTTTGTGCACTTAACCCTAATCCACGATTAATTTGGATTTTTTTAAGTTTTGGGAATTTATGTGGATTATGGTAAATGCGTGAATAGTTATCCTTTAAAATAGGTTGAATACCGTATTCATATTCTTTTTTGATATCCTCAAGTAAACAATTTACTTCAGATATTTCTTCTAATGATTGATAATTACGCATATTGAATTACGACTCGTTTATTTTTAATTTAACATTGGAATGATGGATTGGAGCTTCAATTTGTTTAATTTCACCAATATCATTTTCTTTTATTGGTTTGATATGGCGAACTTTAAAATTTATTCCTTTAATTATAACTTTGCCTGAATTATAATTTAATTTTATAACTTCACCTATTTTATTTTTCTCAGAACCTGATATAATTGTTACTATATCACCAACTTTTACATGCATTTTTTGTTTAGTTTTCATCTACAATACCTCGGGTGCTAATGAAACGATTTTTGAAAAATTCTTATCACGAATTTCACGGGCAACAGGCCCAAAAACGCGTGTTCCACGTGGATTATTATCTAAATTTACAATTACAGCAGCGTTATCGTCAAATCGAATATACATACCATCAGAACGTCTAATTGTTTTTGATGTTCGAACAACAACTGCTCTTACAATATCGGATTGTTTAACTGGCATATTTGCGATGGCTTCTTTTACAACACCAATAATTGTATCACCAATTTGCGCATATTTTCGATTTCCACCTAATACTCGAATGCACATAATTTTGCGAGCTCCAGTATTATCGGCAACTGTTAGTAAAGTTTGAGGATAGATCATAAAAGTTTAAATTTAACTAACTAAAGATGATTTTGAAATAATTTTATTTAATTTCCACCGTTTTCGTCGACTTAAAGGTCGACATTCTTCCACTAAAACTTGATCACCTATATTAGATTCATCCATTTCATCATGAACTAAATATTTTTTTGTTTTAGTCATAATTTTTGAATAAATAGGATGAGCATATCGGTTTTTAATCTCCACTACGATAGTTTTTTGCATTTTATGGCTAATTACAGTACCAATTTTTTGTCTTACTGGCATTAAAATTCCTTATTAGTTTTTTATATTGTAAATGGATCTATATTATTTAATTATTTTTTCTATCGAATTTAGTCTTAAACTTAATAGAGTTTTTAATTGAGCTAAACGACACTTTGTAGCTTTAATTTTATTAACTGTAAAAGCTTGTCGGGTGGCTTTTTTAAATCTTAAGGAAAATAATTCTTTTTGTGTTTCACTAATTGATTCTATTATTTCTGTATTTGAAAGTGATTTTAAAAAGTTAAATTTTGAGATTGCCATATATTATTTAATATTATTTCGAACAATAAATTTTGTTTTTATTGGTAATTTATAGCTAGCTAAATTAAAAGCTGCCCGTGCAATTTCTTCTGGTACGGAACCAATTTCAAATAAGATCGTTCCAGGTTTAACGACAGCTATCCAATAATCGACAGCGCCTTTACCTGACCCCATCCGGGATTCTGCTGCACGAGCAGTAACACTTTTATCTGGAAAAATACGAATCCATAATGAAGCCCCTCGTTTTGTATATCTCGTAATAGTTCGTCTTGCAGCTTCAATTTGGCGTGATGTAATCCACGAAGGTTCTAAAGCTTGCAAACCGTACTCACCAAATGAAATTTCATTACCACTAGTAGCTATTCCACACATTCTACCTCGATGAAATTTTCTATATTTTGTTCTTTTTGGACTTAACATAATTCATTACTTTCCTAAAAATAAAAATTTCTTAAATATTAGAATCTACTTTAATTTGAATGTTTATAGACCCAAACTTTAACACCTAAAATTCCATATATAGTATGGGCTTCTCGCGTAGCATAATCAATATTAGCACGCATAGTTTGAAGAGGAACTCTACCTTCTCGTTTCCATTCTCTACGAGCAATTTCAGCTCCATTTATACGACCTGAAATTTGAATTTTAATTCCACCGGATAAATTTGTTCTAGCATTCTGCATAGCTTCTCTAATTATACGACGAAATACTATACGTTCTTCAAGCTGAGTTACTATCCAATCAGCAATAAGAGCAGCATTTGAATCAGATTTTTCAACTTCTGAAAAATTTACAGTAACTTGTCTATTGTTTGGTAATAATTGTTTAAGATCAGTTAATAGATTTGTAACCCATATACCTTTATTGCCTAATAATTCTATTGGTTTAGCAGCTTCAATAGTTAATTCTATTTGATTTCCATCTCCACTTCTACCAATTTTAATCATTGCAATTTTAGCAATTTTTGTGAATTTAGCTAAATAATTTCGAATTTTATCATCTTCACTTAATAATTGTGAATATCCATTAAACTTTGCATACCAACTTGATCTATGATCTTGGGTTATTCCTAACCTAAAACCTAAAGGATTTGTTTTTTGACCCATGTTTTATTCTTTTGATTAAAATATAATAGTCTTAAATTTTAAATTAAATAGATTTAACTATAACAGTAATATGACATGTTGGTTTTAAAATTTTATAAGCACGACCCTGAGCACGTGGACGAATTCGTTTTAATTTAGGACCTTCATCCGCATATGTCTCTGCAATAATTAATTTTTTCTTTTCGAAACCGTAATTGTTTGTTGCATTAGCTGCGGCTGAGCATAAAACTTGTCCTACAGCTTCACTAGCTTTATATGGTAAAAATTCTAATATCATTAACGCTTCTTGATATGAACGTCCCCTAATTTGGTTTAAAACTCGTCGAACTTTTTGTGGCGACATTCTAATATATTTTGCAACTGCTTTTATTGATTGATTATTCAACATAAAATATTTTCTTTAGTTTTTTTTGTAATTTTTAGTATTTTTCTAGAGCCAATCTTCAAAAACTATTATTATTTAATTTTTAGTTAATCAGTACGATTTAATTTGATTTGTTTTTAAAAATACAAGAAATTTTATTTAAGATATTAATTATTAAAGTTTAATAAAATTGTAATAAAACCTCAGGATTTTCGATTTATCGTATCTTTAAGTTAAAATTTTAATGAAAAAATTTCGTCAAATACAAATAAATGTGTAAAAAATTAATATTTTAAAAATTTAATAAATATTTAATTCAAATTTTAAATAAGAGTTAATCTTATTTAAAATTTGAGTAAAGTTTTCCTCTTATTAACAACGCTTATAAAAATATTAAAATCGTTAAGTTTTGTAGATGCTTAATTATTTTCTGATAACCTTATATTACCGTTTTGTTTTTCGATCAGTTTTAATATGTGATCTAAATGTTCGTGTATTAGCAAATTCCCCTAATTTATGTCCTACTAATTGATCTGAAATAAAAAGAGGTATATGTTGTTTACCATTGTAAACAGCAATTGTATGTCCTACCATCTCTGGTAAAATTGTTGACATTCTAGACCATGTTTTAATAATATCTTTCTTTCCACTTTTATTCATTTGATCAATTTTTTCTAATAAATGATAAGCTACGAAAGGGCCTTTTTTTAATGATCTTCCCATGTTATAAAATTTAGTAAAATTTATAAAAAATATAAGTCAATTTACTTAAGAACGGCGACGAACAATATAAGCTGAACTTGGTTTTTTGGTTTTTCTTGTTTTAATTCCTAAAGCTGGCTTACCCCAAGGAGTTAATGGTCGAGTTCGACCAATTGGGGCTCTTCCTTCACCCCCACCGTGCGGATGATCACATGGGTTCATTACTGAACCTCGTACAGTTGGACGTTTTCCTAACCAACGAGTCCGACCAGCTTTTCCACTTCGAACTAAAAATGCATCATTATTACTAACTTCACCTATAGTTGCAAAACAGTCTTTTCGAATTAGACGAATTTCTTTTGATGGTAAACGTAATGTAATGTAATCACCTTCTTTGGCTAAGATTTTAGCTGATGTACCAGCAGCTCTAACAATTTGACCACCTCGATTTGGTATTAATTCAACGTTGTGAACTGTTGTTCCCAATGGTATTCGGCTTAATGGCAATGTATTTCCAGTTGTAATTTGACTCTCTGATCCTGAAACAATACTATCTCCTACTTTTAAAGTATTTGGATGTAAAATATATCTTTTTTCTCCATCCTTATAATAAATTAAAGCAATACGAGCATTACGATTTGGGTCATACTCAATTCCTGATACAATTCCTTCTATATTATATTTATTTCTCCGGAAATCTATTATTCTATATTTGCGCTTGTGCCCACCACCACGATGACGGATTGTAATAATACCTTGATTATTTCTTCCTTTATTTCGATGATTTTTATTAATTAATTTTTTTTCTGGTTTATTTTTTGTAATTTCTGTGAAAGCAGAAATTGCACGGCCTCTTGTTCCTGCTGTATATGATTTATAAAGACGAATGCTCATAAACTTAATTAATATTGATTATTAATGGTATTAGTTAGTTTTCGGTAAATAAGTTTATTCTATCACCTTCTAATAAAGTTACAATAGCTTTTTTAGATTTTGATTTCCATCCAATATATTTACCCATTCGCTTTTTCTTTTTTGGTATATGACAGGTATTAATTTTTAATACTGTTACCTTAAATAAATCTTCGATAGCTGATTTAATTGCAGGTTTATCTGATTTGAGATTAACAATAAAACTATATTGATTATTTTCTAATAAACGTGTAGCTTTATCTGTAATAATTGGATATTTAACTATATCGTTACTAGTAAGAAATAAGGATTTAATCACAATAGATCTCCTTTATAATAGTGATTGCCGCTGGTGTTAATAAAATTTGCTCAGCTTTTAATAAACTAAATGTATTTAAGTTTGATGCTAAAATTAACTCTACATTTTTAAGATTTTGTGTAGCTAATTTCAAATGTTTAGTTTTTTCGGAAACAATAATTAATAATTTTTTATTTATTGATAATCCACAATTTTGACAAATATTACAAAATATACGTGTTTTTGGTCTTTTTATACTTGTTTCAAAATTCTCAATAACAGAAATATTATTGCGTTTATTATAAAGTAAAGTTTGAAGAGATAATTTTCGCTCTTTCTGGTTTAATTTAATTTTTGTTATTTTTGGTTTGGGCCCAAAAATTACTCCACCCCCTTTCCATAAGGGTGAACGATTAGAACCAGCACGTGCTCTACCCGTTCCTTTTTGACGCCAAGGTTTTCTGCCACCTCCACGAACTTGACTTTTTACTTTTGTCGAAGCGGTGCCTTGTTTATTATGAATTTGATGTCTTAAAATATCTTTGTAAATTAAATAATTTGAGGATTTTTCATTAATCTTAAGTTCGAATTTATATTCAAATTCAGAATTTAATTCTGTCCCATCTCTGTTTAATAGATTATACTTAACAAACTTTTGAACGGTCATAATTTATTTCACTCTATTTTTTGTATAATATATGAAAATTATATTAATTTGAAGGTTTAATACTTAATAAATTGCCTACTTTACCTGGAACTGAACCTTTTATTACCAAAATATTTTCATTAATATTGACTTGTATAATTTTTAATTTTTTAACTGTCGAAGTTTTATTTCCTAATTGTCCTGCCATTTTTTTTCCAGGTAAAACACGACCAGGCGTTGTACCCATCCCAATTGAACCAGGGGCTCGGTGATTTTTTGAACCATGAGTCATGGGACCCCTATGGAAATTGTAACGTTTTTGAAGTCCTGAAAAACCTTTTCCTGAACTTTTACCTGTTATATTAACAAATTGTCCTGCTTTAAAACATTCTAAATTAATTATTTGACCAATTTCAAATGTTTCGGGATTAACAACATGAAATTCTTTAAGATATTTTAAAGGTTGAATAGTTGATTTTTGTAAGTGTCCCAGTTTAGGTTGAGTTAAAGAATTTGTTGGTACAGTACCATAACCAATTTGAATGGCATTATATCCATCTTGTAAACTTGTTTTAATTTGAGTGATTATACATGGACCTACCTTTATAACTGTCACAGGAATTATATTACCTAATTGATCAAAAATTTGGGTCATTCCAATTTTATTTCCTAATAAACCTAAAGACACAATATTTCTCCAATTTACATATATTAACATTTACAGAAAAACGATTTAGTAAACTATTTTTTACTATTAAACATAAATAAACATATTTAGATACGTTTATTAATGAAAATAACTTAAATAAATTAAAATTATTTGTCTATATATCACACAATTTCAACTTTATTAAAAAATTATTCGTAAATTATAAGATATATTTTAACAATAAAAATTATTATCTTTATGAGTAAGTAAATAAAAATTAATTAAATAAATCATATGGGAAAAGTTGTAGGAATTGATTTAGGAACTACAAATTCTGTAGTTGCAGCAATTGAAGGTGGAAAACCAATAGTTATTTTGAATTCTGAAGGATTACGAACAACACCTTCAATTGTCGCCTATACCAAAAAACAAGAATTATTAGTGGGTCAAATTGCTAAACGGCAAGCAGTAATTAATCCAGAAAATACTTTCTTTTCTGTAAAACGATTTATTGGTTCAAAAGAATCTGAGGTTTCAGAAGAAGCTAAAAAATTACCTTATAAAGTAATTGGGGATCAAAATGGAAATATCAAAATTAAATGTCCATCTTTAAATAAAGATTTTAGTCCCGAAGAAATTTCAGCACAAGTATTGCGCAAATTAATTAACGATGCGAGTAGTTATTTGAAACAAGAAGTAAAACAAGCAGTTATTACTGTTCCCGCCTATTTTAATGATTCACAACGTCAAGCAACAATTGATGCTGGAAAAATTGCAGGAGTTGAAGTTTTAAGAATTATTAATGAGCCTACTGCTGCATCATTAGCCTATGGATTAGATCAAAAACAAAATGAAACAATTTTAGTGTTCGATTTAGGAGGTGGAACATTTGATGTTTCAATATTAGAAGTGGGTGATGGTATTTTTGAAGTGTTATCAACTGCAGGTGATACACATTTAGGTGGAGATGATTTTGATAAAGTATTAGTTGATTGGTTATTAAAAGAATTTGAAATAAAAGAAAAGATTGATTTATCAAAAGATATTCAAGCTTTGCAAAGATTAACAGAAGCAGCTGAAAAAGCAAAAATGGAATTATCAACTTTGACTAAAACAAAGATTAATTTACCTTTTATTACTGCCGATAAAACTGGACCTAAGCACATTGAAACTGAATTAACACGTGAATTTTTTGAAAAATTATGTAACAAATTAATTGAAAGATGTCGAATTCCAGTTGAAAAAGCTTTAACAGATGCTCGCTTAGATAAAACAAAAATTGATGAAGTAGTATTAGTGGGGGGTTCAACTCGAATTCCTGCGATTCAAAATTTAGTTAAATCCATAACTGATAAAGAACCGAATCAAGATGTTAATCCTGATGAAGTGGTGGCTATAGGTGCTGCAATTCAAGCTGGTATTTTAGCAGGTGAAATTAAAGATATTTTGTTGTTAGACGTCACACCATTATCTTTAGGTATTGAAACTTTAGGTGGTGTTATGACAAAAATTATTGCTAGAAATACTACTATACCAACAAAAAAATCAGAAATGTTTTCAACAGCAGTTGATAATCAAACTAATGTAGAAATTCACATTTTACAAGGTGAAAGAGAATTAGTTAAAGATAATAAAAGTTTAGGAAATTTCCGCTTAGACGGGATTCCTCAAGCAGAAAGAGGTATTCCTCAAATAAAAGTGACATTTGACATTGACGTTGACGGTATTCTTTCAGTAAAAGCAAAAGAAACTAAAACAGATATAGAACAAGCTATTACAATTCAAGGGGCCTCAACGTTAGATAAAAAAGAAATAGAAGAAATGATTAAATCTGCTGAACAATTTGCTTCAGTTGATCAAGAACAAAGAAAAATTGTTGATTTAAAAAATAGTGCTGAATCATTATGTTATGAAGCTGAAAAAGAATTACGTTTATTTTCTGATACTATACAAGAAGACAAAAGTATTAAAATTAAAAATCTGATTGAAAGTATTCGAAAAAATATTAGCTCTGAAGATTTTACTCAATTAACTTCGGACGTTGAAGCATTAAAAGTTGCAATGAAAGAAATAGTAGATGTAAATCCTTTAGTTTAATAAAGCTTATTAAAAATATTTGAAGTCTTTTAACTTCAAATATTTTTAATAAGCTTTAAATTTATTTTATTTTTTTTCTTCATCAACAATAATACACTCGGTTGTCAAAATCATACTAGCAATCGAAGTTGCATTTTGTAACCCCGAACGAGTTACTTTCGCTGGATCCACAATTCCACTTTTATACATATTTGTAAAAATATTTTTTGCTGCATCATAGCCAATTTCAAAATCTTGTTTTTGAATTTCTTCAATAACAATTGGACCATTACTACCGGCATTTTCGACGATGCGTTTTATAGGAGCAATAACTGCCCTTCCTATAATTAATGCTCCAACTAATTCATCTTCATTTAAATTAGCTTTTGCCCAACTTATAAGATTTCCAGATAGATGTGCTAAAGTTGCACCACCACCGGGAACGATACCTTCTTCTACAGCGGCTCTTGTGGCATTTATTGCATCTTCTAATCTTAATTTTTTATCTTTCATTTCTGTTTCTGTTACAGCACCAACTTTAATAACAGCTATACCACCTGAAAGTTTTGCAATTCGATCTTGTAATTTCTCTTTTTCGTAATCAGTATCCACTGAATTAATTTGTTTGCGTAATTGTTCACAACGAATTTTGATTTCATTTTCTCTACCGTCAGCAACAATTGTAGTTGTATCTTTATTTACAATTATCCGACGGGCTTTTCCAAATAATTCTAACTTAATATTATCTAAACTTAATCCAGCATCTTGGCTAACCACTGTTGCACCAGTTAAAATCGCAATATCCTGTAACATTAATTTTCTTAATTCTCCAAATCCTGGTGCACGAATAGCGACAACATTAACAATACCACGTAATTTGTTTAAAATTAAAGTAGCTAATGCTTCTTTTTCAACATCTTCAGCAATAATAAGTAAAGAACGTTTTATTCTAGTAAGTTCTTCTAAAATAGGTAATAGATCTTGTTGAACTAAAGTAATCCTTTTGTCTGTTAATAAAATTAGAGGATTTTCATATTGCACTTCCATCTTTTCGGTATTTGTAATAAAATAAGGTGAGATAAAGCCTTTTTCTATTTTCATTCCTTCTGTAATTTCTAATTCCGTAATAATTCCTTTACCTTCTTCTAAGGAAATAACTCCATCTTTTCCGACTTTTGATAATGCATCTGCAATTAGAGATCCAATTATCTCATCATTCCCGGCAGAAATTGCTGCTACTTGTTTAATAGATTCTATCTCTTCAACCGGTTGAGCAAATTCATTAATTTCATTCACTAAATATTGAGTTGCTTTTTCCATTCCTAACTTTATTGAAATCGGATTAGCACCTGCTGCTACATTTTTTAATCCTTCTTTAACCATTGCATAAGCTAACACAGTTGCTGTCGTTGTGCCATCGCCAGCTACGTCATTCGTTTTTGAAGCTGCTTGGCGAATAAGTGAAACGCCTGTATTTTCAATATGATCTTTTAAATTTATTTCTTTGGCAATTGTTACACCGTCGTTTACAATTTGAGGGGAACCGTAGGATTTTTCTAATACTACGTTTCTCCCTTTTGGCCCCAAAGTAACCGAAACAGCTTCTACCATAATTCCCATCCCTCGTTCTAGAGCTCGTCTAGCATTATCTTGATATAAAATTTTTTTTGCCATAATTAAAATTTTGTAAATAGGTAAATAAAATATATAGTTTAATAGTATACTTTGCAAAATAAACGTTTAAATTTATTATTATAGTATTACATTATGCCAATTTTGAATTATTTTGCAAATTAATTTTTATAATAAATTAATTTTTTATCTAAAACCTTTACGGAATATAATAGTTAGAAGTAATATCTATAAAAATAATATAATTTGGGCTTGTAGCTCAGTGGACTAGAGCACGTGGCTACGAACTACGGTGTCAGGGGTTCGAATCCCTTCTTGCCCAATTAAAGAATTAATCAATTTTTTTTAACAATTTATTAGTTCTTTAATCTATTTTATATTGTGGGGTGTCGCCAAGTGGTAAGGCTGTGGACTTTGACTCCACCATGCGTAGGTTCGAATCCTTCCACCCCAGGTCAGATTTTATTTTTTAAATTAAAATTTAATTTATAGAATAATATTATTTTTTAAAAAAGGGTAACGAAATGAAACCAAAAATTCAGTTTATAAAAGGATTAGATGAGAAAGTACTCCCTGAAGTGAAACTAACTAGATCAAGAGATGGTAGTACAGGTACAGCAACATTTCGTTTTAAAAATCCAAATATATTAGACAAAAATACTACTAAAGAAGGTGAAATTACGGGTATGTACTTAATTGATCAAGAAGGAGTATTAGAAACTCGAGATGTAAATGCTCGTTTCCTTAACGGAAAACCTGAGGCGATTGAAGCAATTTATATAATGAAGAACCCTGAAGCCTGGGATAGGTTTATGAGATTTATGGAACGATACAGTGAAGAAAATGGGTTACGTTTTGCCAAAGCAAATTAATGAAAAAACTTTTTAATAATTGATAAATGCGTATTTCATTAGAATGGTTAAATGAATTAATAGATTTGAAAACATTTAATTTCGATTATTTAATTGAAACACTTACACTTGGGGGTTTTGAAGTAGAAAATAGCTTTGAATTAGTTATTGATAATACGAAAGATACAATTCTGGATATAAGCCCAACACCAAATCGATCAGATAGTTTATCAATAAAAGGAATGGCAAAAGAAGTTTCAGGTTTATTTAATAAAGTTTATAAAGTGTCTAAATATGGAACTGAAATTTGTAAGCCTGAAATATTAATTAAAAATTCAATATTAAAAATTGCGAATTTCGATCAAGCAAAAAAAAATGATTTAATATTCCTTACTGTTACAGTAGAAAATATTACAACTTTTTATTCTCCTATATGGTTACAACAAAAACTATTAAGGGCTGGACTTGAACCATATAATAATTTATTAGATTTAAAAAATTATATCGGTTTAGAAACTGGTTATCCTTTTGAATTTTATGATTTAGATAAAATTCGATTATGCTTAAATAATCTGAACTTTAAATTAAGTTTAAATTGTGAAAAATTCTTAGAATCATTTCAGGGAGCAAATGATTATCAATATGATAGTAGTTCTAATATTTTAGTTTTAAAAGCTAATGAAGAAATATTAAGTATTGCTGGTATTTTAGTTAATAAGAAATTTCAATATACTAATAATACTAAATCATTATTAATTGAGGGTTCAATTTTCAATTCGAAAAAAATTAGACAGATCTCGCGTACAATTGGATTGAGAACTGACCGTTCTTCTAGGTATGAAAAAGGATTAAATCCAACTTACTTAATTGAATCTTTATGTCGATTATTGTATTTGTTAAAAAGCTCAAATAATAAAACTATTATAAATGTTCATACAGCTACAAATTACACTGAAATTAAACCTTCTATCATTTCGTTAAAATATAGAACAATACTTCAAGTTCTAGGACCTATAATCGATCTTAAAAAAAGTAGGATAAGTCAATTATCACCAATAGATATTTCAAATTATTTAACTCGTTTAAATTTTAGATTTATTTTTGAACAATCGAATTTAATTTGGCGAGTGACCGTTTGTTTGGAACGCTATGACGATATTAATCGTGAAATAGATTTAATTGAAGAAATTGCTAGATTACATGGTTTTAATAATTTTATTACTATTCTTCCAGAAATTTTTAAAATTGGAATAGAAGATTTTAGTTATCAAATTCGTAAAAAAATTACAAGTTGCTTTTTAAGTGAAGGGTTTAATGAAATTATTAATTATTCATTAGGAAACCTAGGTAATAAAGGAAACATTTCAATTATTAATTCTTTATCAAAAGATTATTCAATCTTAAGATCAACGTTACTAACAAATTTAATAGAAATAGAGCAGGAAAATTTAAACCAAGCGACCTCAACTTTAGAAGCATTTGAATATGGGCATGTATTTTTCCGTTCTAAGAATTTTGTTTCAGTTGAAATTGAACAAGTGGGAGGAATTTTTGGTGCTGTTAAAACAAAAACTGAATGGTCAAACAACGCAACTATTTTATCTTGGTTTGAAGGAAAAGGGAAATTAGAACAACTTTTTAATAAATTAAATTTATTTGTTTATTGGAAAATAGGATTACCAAAATTGTATAAAGGTATACTTCATCCCTATCGTACGAGCAAATTATGCCTAGCACCTGGATTGGCGCTAGGCGTTTTTGGTCAAATAGATCCCATTTTAGCAAATAAATTAAATATTTCACCACAATTATATTTATTTGAATTTAATTTAGAGTTAATAAAAAATGATTATAAATCTAAAAAACTATTATATTATAACATGTATAGTCTATATCCGAAAATTTTTAAGGATTTATCATTTATTATTTCAAAAAACATTACTTTCAATAAAATTAAAAATTTAATTTTTTCACTAACTCCAAGAGTATTAATATCAATTGAATTATTAGATGAATATAAAGGAAAGTCGATTCCGAAAACAATGACAAGTTTATGTATTCAATTAATATTTCAATCAAATGAAAAAACATTGCTTAGTAAAGAAGTTGAAAAAATTATTGAAAACATTAAATTGATTTTAACAAAACAATTTGAAATTATTATTCGTTCCTAATTTAATTAATTTAGTAGATAATTCTATAAATATTTATAGAATTATCTACTATTTGTCATAGTTATTATTTAAATAGTAGTTTTAATCAAGATAAAGTTTATTTTATTTTTATTTAGGTCAAGTTTATTTATCATAGTTAATAAATATAAATAAAGCAAAACATGTAATTTAGTTTAATAATGTATAATCTGGTCTATTTTAATAAAAACTGTTTATCAATTATAATTAAAAAAGGTCTAACCAATCGTAGACTTAGTTACTATAAATTGATAAAATATCATTAGTAAATGATAATTAGTTTTTGGCGGGTGTAGCCAAGTGGTTAAGGCAGTGGGTTGTGGTTCCACCATTCGCCGGTTCAAGTCCGGTCACTCGCCCTATAAAAATTATTTGCAATTTCCTTTTTAAGAAAAATAAAATAAAATAAAATAAAATTTTATGTCACGTTATCGTGGACCAAAATTAAGAATTATAAGAAGATTAGGAGATCTACCAGGTTTAACAACAAAAAAATCAAAAAAAGAAAATAAACCTGGAAAATCTGGTGAATCTGGGGACGAAAATACTAAGAAAAAATCTACAGAATATGGCCGACGACTAGAAGAAAAACAAAAACTAAAATTTAATTACGGGTTAACTGAGAATCAATTATACAGTTATGTGAAAGAAGCACGGCGACGTAAGGGTGTAACAGGTTTAATTCTCTTACAGTTACTGGAAATGAGATTAGATACAATTTGCTTTACATTAGGGTTTGCTCCAACAATTGCAAATGCCCGTCAATTAGTAAACCATGGTCATATTACTGTAAATGGCAAAGTAATTAATATTCCAAGTTTTCAATGTCGATTAAATGATATTATTGGAGTTAAACAAAAACAAACTTCAACAAATTTAATTCAGAAAAATTTAGAAATTAGTAGATTTTATGAATCACCAATGCATTTAAAATTTGATAAATCAAAATTAGAAGCTAAAATTACGAATTATTGTAATCGAGAAGATATTATGTTAGATTTAGATGAATTATTTGTAATTGAATATTATTCTAGACGCTAAGTAAAATATTATACTAAATTAAACAATTCTACATATAATCAATTATTAGTAATATTTATGTTAAAACTTAGATTAAAAAAAGTCGGTAGAAAACGGCAACCTTCATATCGAGTAATAGTTATTCCTAACACATCTCGTAGAGATGGTAAAGCTATAGATGAAATTGGTTATTATAATCCGATAACAAAAGAGATTTACTTTAATTCAGAAAAAATTATTCAATGCTTAAAAAATGGTGTGCAACCAACCGAAACTGTGAAAAGATTATTACAAAAAGCGAAAATTTTAAATATTTAAATTTAAGTTAAGCGTTTCTCAGTCTAAAATAAAATAATAGTAAACGTAGACGTAATATAACTTAAAAATTAATTATAATTATAAATGAGATAGATTTATTGTGGCTCGTGGAGCCGTGTGCATCGCGTACGGGTTCGGAGTTTAGTTGGTTTGAATCCAGCACGAGCCTCCAACTAATAAATCTTTGCATTTTAAATAAAAATAAATACATTAAGGGAATGATCCGATCTACATTAATGGGTTTTATGTTAGCATATGTTCTAATTAAGTCCCCATTACGGGACTCTAAGGCGATTTCGATAATATTGCAGTTCTTCTCTGGAGGTATCTGATAATAGAATCATTAATGAGGCGATTAAATCAGTGCCTATTTTAGGTCAAGCGAAAAGCTTTTATGATGTTGTGAAGAACGTCACGAATGCAACCGACATTGAAGGTCGTGCTTAGCGGTTTACAGATTATTAAAGAAGAATGTATACCTCCTCCTTTTAAATTATCGGTAGAATGTACTCTTTTATTTGCGGAAATTGGAGACACTATTTTACTTGCAACTAATCCCGTCACTGGAGTATTCTCAATGTCATTAGCAATAGGTTCTGCAACCCGTATGATACTACGGAGGTTGTAGTGCGAACCTAAGTTGGATGAAGAAATCATTAAGATAGATTTATTATTAATAATTAATTATGTCACATTTTACTAATATTAGAACTCGCTTTCAAAACTTATTTTATTTAGAACGGGCTTTGAATAAATTACATATTGATCATGAAAAAGAAGAAAAAGTCTCATCGATTGATTCGAAAATAGATTATTATACTAATTTACGTATCCCACAACTAAATGGGCACGATATTAAATTTTGTTGGAATCAAAAAGAGTATGAATTAGTTGTAGATATGAGTTATTGGAGTCAACCCTATACTGTAGAATTGTTTATTGATAAAATTACTCAACAGTATGCGGGAGAAGTTATTATAGGAGAAAGTAAAAAAATAGGTTTCCAACCAGTTAAATATCAACAAACTGATAATGGTTCAAATATACTTGTTTTAGAACGTTGGAATAAAAATGCTTAATAATTAATTTAAAAAGTAATTATTCAATTATACTAAATAATAGATTGATATAATATTAACTATCAATATGATTTTACTAATATAAATTATAAATTTTTTTTTAAGGATTATCATTTATGGATACTCGTTTACTTGTAATATTAGCGCCTGTTGGAATTGCAGCATCTTGGGCCTTATATAATATTGGTCGTTTGGCAATTCAACAAATCCAACGTCTTTCTCGTTAATGTTTAATTAATTTTGAAATTGAGTTTTTAACTTATTTTTGTAACTGTTTAATTATTAAAACATAATAAAATATTTGATTTTTTAAATACGTTTCCTTATAATAATTTAAAAACTTTAAAAAATTGAATTATGGCAGTACCTAAGAAACGTACTTCAAAATCAAAAAAGAATTCTCGTAAAGCAACTTGGAAAAGAAAAGCTGATAAATCAGCGCAAAAAGCGTTATCTCTCTCTAAGTCATTTTTACGAGGTAAAACGACAAGTTTTATTTATACGTTAAACGAAGAAGAGTAATTTTTTAATTATTCTTCTTCGTTTAAACAATTTGCGGATGTGGCGAAATTGGTAGACGCGCTAGATTTAGGTCCTAGTAACTTTTGTTGTGAGAGTTCAAGTCTCTCTATCCGCACTTATATAAATTGTTGACATATATAATGTATAATGTCATCGATATATTTCTTTTTCAATAAAATTTAATATTTAATCAAATAAAAATGATTCTTCCTTTTACATTGCAACAATTAAGAATAATAAAAGCTGTAGCCAATGAGACAAGTTTTACTAAAGCAGCAGAGATTTTATTTATCTCACAACCATCATTAAGTAAACAGCTAAAAATATTAGAAAATCGCCTTGGTATTCAATTAATTAATAGACATAAAAATAAAATTTCTTTATCTGAAGCAGGTCAATTATTACTTCAATATTCGGAAAGGATTTTAGCATTATGTGAAGAAAGCTGTAGGGCTTTAACTGATTTTAAAAATGGTGAAAGACGAACTCTAAAGATTGGCGCTACTCAAACTGTTGGAACTTATTTGATTCCACGAGTTTTAGCTTTATTCACTGAAAATTATCCTCAAATAAATTTGAAAGTTCAAATTGATTCTAGTACAATAATTGCTAAGAATGTTTTTGATCATTCCCTTGATATCGCATTAATCGGAGGTTATATCCCCGAGTTTTTTAAAAAAAAATTGCAGATTGAAAATTTTATAGAAGATGAATTTCATTTAATTGTTTCTAAATCACATCCAATTGTAGCAAATAATAGAAAAATTATCAATAAAGCAGATTTATATCATTTGAATTTTATAGTATTCAATACTAACTCAATAATTCGAAAATTTATTGATAGTATTTTAATTCAAAATCATATTGAAATAAAACAATTCAATATAGTTATGGAATTAAATTCAATAGAAGCTATAAAAACAGCAGTAAGCTTAGGTATTGGTGTAGCATTTGTTTCATCTTTTGCAATTGAAAAAGAAATTGAATTCAAAACTCTTGAAATTATTAATATAGAAAATATTAAAATTAGTCATACTTTATCAATTATTACACATCATAATTATTATCGTTCAAAAGCTTTTGAATTTTTCTATAATGAATTATGGTCTTTAAAAAATTAAAATTGAACAGCTTGTAAAAAGTTTGACTTTATAAAAAAAGATTTAGTATTATTTAATATTGTAAATATAAAATGTTTTTAATTTATGAAATATGCAATTGTTGAAGTTAGTGGGAGACAATTTTGGATTGAAGTTGGGAAATATTACGATTTAAATCGTATTACTACCACTTTAGGGAAAGAAATAATTTTAAATAGAGTATTACTATTTAACAATGAAGGTGAAGTTTTAATAGGAAAACCTTATTTAAACAATGTAAAAGTTCAAGGAAAAGTTCTGGAGCATTTACGAGGCCGTAAAACAATCATTTATAAAATGAGACCAAAGAAAAAAACACGTAAAAAACAAGGTCATCGTCAAGAATTAACGAGAGTTTTGATTGAAAAGATAAACATTAATTAAAAGTTAATAATCAAGGATTTAAATACTATGGCTCATAAAAAAGGTGCAGGAAGTACAAAAAATGGACGTGATTCAAATTCAAAACGTTTAGGAGTCAAACGATTTGGAAATCAAACCGTAAAGGCAGGTAATATATTAGTGCGTCAACACGGAATGAAGTTTAAACCAGGTAAAAATGTAGGCTGTGGTAAGGATTTTACTTTATTTGCATTATTAGATGGTGTTGTAAAATTTGACTATGCAAATTCAAAACATAAAAGGATTAATATTATCCAATAATTAGTAAATTAAAACTTATATTATTAGTTGTATTACTTAAAAAAAATGCTTAAAAATATATTGTCTCAAAAGTCTATAATAAATAAATATAAAAATTTAATTACTCAAATTAATTTGTTAGAAAATAATTTTAATAAATTGACTGATACAGAATTAAGGGCAAAAACTTTTGAATTAAAAAAAAAATATAGTAATGAAAAAAACTTAGATTCAATTTTATCTGAATCATTTGCTCTTATTCGTGAAACTAGTTTAAGAACATTAGGTCTTCGACAGTTTGATGTACAGTTAATTGGAGGATTAACTCTTCACTATGGAAAAATTGCTGAGATGCGAACAGGTGAAGGAAAGACATTAGTTGCTACAGCACCAGCTTATTTAAATTCTTTAACCGAACAAGGAGTTCATATTGTTACCGTTAATGATTATTTAGCAAATCGAGATCAAATTTCAATGGGGCAAATATATCGATTTTTAGGGGTTAATACTGGTTTAATTCAAGAAAATATGTCAACTAAAGACCGTCAAAAAAATTATGGTAGTAGTATTACTTATGTTACTAATAATGAGCTTGGATTTGATTATCTACGGGATAACATAGCATTAGATTTAAATGATATTGTGTTACGACCTCTTAATTATTGTATCGTAGATGAGGTAGATTCAATTTTAATTGATGAAGCACAAACACCGTTAATTTTATCAACTTCTGTTGAAACATCCATTGATAAATATATTTTAGCTGCTGAAATAGCAGAATATTTAGAAATAACTGTCCATTTTAAAGTTGATGAAAAAAATAAAAATGTAATTTTAACTGAAAAAGGTACAATACAGATTGAAAAAATTTTAGGAGTTACTGATTTATTTAATCCTAACGACCCATGGATACCGTATATCCTTAATGCCATAAAAGCAAGTACATTGTTTTTTTTAAATATTCATTATATTATACAAAATAATCAAGTTATTATTGTAGATGAATTTACTGGGCGTATTATGCCAGATAGACGATGGAGTGATGGATTACATCAAGCAATTGAAGCAAAAGAAAGAGTCCCAATTCGCCAGAATAGTCAAACAATAGCCTCGATTACATATCAAAATTTTTTCTTATTATATAGCAAATTATCAGGGATGACTGGTACTGCTAAGACAGCTGAATTAGAATTTGAAAAAATTTATAATTTAACAGTTGAAGAAATTCCGACAGCTCGACCAAATAAAAGAAAAGATTTACCTGATTTAGTTTATAAAGATGAATTGTTAAAATGGAATGCAATTGCAGAAGAGTGTAAAACAAAACTTTTAATTGGACAACCTATTCTTATTGGAACAACAACAGTTGAAAAATCTGAAACATTGGCTCAATTACTTCAAGAATATAATTTACCTTATAAACTTTTAAATGCAAAACCAGAAAATGTTAGAAAAGAATCAGAAATTATAGGTCAGGCAGGTGAAAAAGGCAGTATTACTATTGCTACAAATATGGCAGGTCGTGGAACAGATATTATCCTTGGAGGAAATATTGAATTTAAAGTTAAAAAGCAACTGTATAATCTCTTAGTATTTTTTAAGAATGCAACTAAAAGAAAAAAAGAAAAGGGTTTATTTACCCTAAATAATTTAGAATTAATTCTATCACAAAGAGCTTTATCTGTCTTATTTTCTTTATTAAATGACTCAAAGTTCTTGCAATTATTAGACACAGAAGTTTTAGCTATTTTAAACAATACTGGTCAAATAAAAAGTCTTAAACTTAACTTAGAATGTTCAATGAAATTTTTAGTTAACCAAGTAAGCTTTTTTGAAAAAAAATTACAAAAAATCGATCATATAATTGTTAAAAATTTAGGTGGTTTATATGTTATTGGAACAGAACGAAATGATTCAAGGCGAATTGATAATCAATTGCGGGGAAGAGCAGGTCGGCAAGGTGATCCGGGACTTTCGCGATTTTTTTTAAGTTTAGATGACAAATTATTACGTTTATTCGGAGGTACAAAACTTCAAAACTTTATACAAAATCAATTATTGGATGATTTACCTTTAGAATCTAATATATTAACTAAAAGTTTAGATTCTGCTCAAAAACGAGTTGAAGAGTCTGACTATGATAACCGTAAATATTTATTCGATTATGATGAGATTTTAAATAAACAACGATCTATTATATATTCTGATCGTCGTGATATTGTAAACGGTAATGAAGAAACGCTTAAAGCTAAAATTTTATCGCATGCAGAACAATACATTTGTGCTATTCTGACAGAAGTGAAACAAAAAAAGTTATCTATAATTGATAGTATTGAAAAGTTTGAAGATTTATTTGGAGTAAGTTTAGAATTAGATTTCTTTTATAAATTTTATCGTAAGGTTGTTCGAAATAAATTGAAAAATGAATTAAAAACGAAATTTATAGGACCATTTAAAGATGAAGAGACATTGTTAAAAGAGTATTTGGTAGCAGAATTTTGGTCATGCTATGAACTAAGATATCAGTTTTCTGAACATAAAGACCCGAATTTTCGAACTAGTTTACAAAAAAGAATACTTTTAACTTATTATGATAATTGTTGGAAAGAACAACTTCAAAATATGTCATTATTACGTGATGCTGTAGGTTGGAGAAGTTATGGACAAAGAAATCCATTATTTGAATATAAAGATGACTCATATAAATTGTTTAAAGATTTAAGTAAAACAATTCGACAGTTAGTAGTTTATGAGTGTATAAGTTTTGAAGTATAATAAATTATCGATTTTAAAGAGTATTTATCTTTTTATTAAATTAAGTTATCTATAAATTAATTATGACAAAACGAACATTATCCAATAAAACACGCCGTTCAATTTTAAAAATATCCGGTTTTCGAAGTAGAATGTTATATTCACAAGGACGCAAAATTCTTAAAAACCGTCGAAAAAAGGGACGTTATAAATTAACAATTCAAAATTAATTTATTATTAGAGTTAATTATTTTGCTTTACTCTAATAATAATTAATTTTTATTTATTAGTAATCTAATTCAACACAATAATGTCACAAATCAATAATTCTATGAAATTTAGCGATGAATTAACTCTTTTGTTAAAAGCTCGCTATCCAATTATTTACATTAATACAATTGAAGAAGATAGAGTAGAATATGTTATTAGACAAAGTATTAAAAATAATTTAAATAGAAGTGTTTATACTTGGGATTTTATTGATGGTTATACAAATAACCCAAATAATCAATCATTTGCAAAGCGCAATCCATTACAAGCGCTTGAATTAATTGAACGATTAAATTGTGAAACTCCTGCTTTATTTCTATTAAAAGATTTCAATCGTTTTTTAACTGATATTTCGATTTCTAGAAAATTAAAAAATGTTAGCCGGATTTTAAAATTGCAACCAAAAACGATAATAATAATTGGATCAGATACGAATATTCCAAAAGAACTTCAAGATTTGGTTACAATTTTATATTTTCAATTACCCACTGAGTATGAAATCAATAAAGAATTGTCGCGATTAATAAATTCTCTAAATCTTGAAATTACAGTCCCACTTTTAGAGAATTTGACGAGAGCTTGTCTAGGTTTATCTTTAGAACGAATTAGACGTGTTTTATCTAAAATAATTGTTACCTATAAAAAAATTGATGAAAGTAGTATTTCAATTTTACTGAATGAAAAAAAACAAATAATTCGACAAACTGAAATTTTAGAGTATTGGTCAAGCTCTGAGACTATTCAGAAAATTGGAGGAGTTGATAATTTAAAAGATTGGTTGAAAAAACGAAAAGTAGCTTTTGGTATTCAGGCTTCAAATTATGGATTGCCCACCCCTAGAGGTTTATTGCTTATTGGAATTCAAGGAACAGGAAAATCTTTGACTGCTAAGGCGATTGCAACTGAATGGCAATTACCATTATTAAAATTAGATGTTGGAAAATTATTTGGAGGTTTAGTTGGTGAATCCGAATCACGTTTAAGACAAATGATTCAAGTTGCTGAAACCTTGTCTCCTTGTATTTTATGGATAGACGAAATTGATAAGGCATTCAATAATTTAGATAATAACGGTGACAGTGGGACTAGTAACAGAATGTTAGGTACATTTATTAGTTGGTTATCAGAAAAAACAAAACCTGTTTTTGTTGTTGCAACTGCTAATAATGTAGATTTGTTGCCGCTAGAAATTATTCGTAAAGGTAGATTTGATGAAATTTTTTTTTTAGAATTACCAAAAAAAAAAGAAAGAGAAGAGATATTTAAGATTCATATTAAAGAATTTCGTCCAAATAATTGGAAATCTTTTGATTATTTTACATTAGCTACTTTGTCTGAATCTTTTTCAGGTGCCGAAATTCGTCAAAGTATAATTGATGGAATGTATGAAGCATTTTATGAAGAGCGTGAATTCACAACTATGGATATTTGCAAAATATTAAAAGAAGTAATTCCATTAGCACAATTACAGACAAATCAAATGTTAAAGTTACAAAATTGGGCTTCATCAGGTCAAATTCGACTAGCTTCTTCACCTTCAAAGCTTGATTCAATAATTCCACAAAATTCTATATAGCAATTAAAAAATAAAATGAAACAAATTATTTTTAAAACCTTAGCAGATCTGCGTTTTGCAATAATTCTTCTTTTAATTATTGCAATTTCAAGTATAATTGGAACAATTATTGAACAAGATCAATCTATCGAAATATATAAATCTAATTACCCATTAATAAATCCCTTGTTTGGATTTTTATCTTGGGATATAATTTTAAGATTTGGCTTTGACCATGTCTATTCTACATGGTGGTTTATTTGGTTTATTGTAATATTAGGTATTAGTTTATTAACATGTACATTTATTCAACAACTTCCTAATTTAAAAATCGCTAGACGTTGTCAGTTTTTAAGAACTTCTAATCAATTTTCTAAATTAAAAATTATTAAAAATCTTGATGCTAGTACATTAACTAAAATATTTTTTCAAATTCAAACAAATCATTATTCAATATTTCAGCAAAAAAATATTTTTTATTGTTATAAAGGGTTAATTGGGAAAATAGCACCTATTACTGTTCATTTAAGTATGATTTTAATTTTATTAGGCACCATTATTAGTGCATTAAGTGGTTTGAAAGCGCAAGAAATTATTCCTAAAACAGAAACGGTCCATATTCAAAATATATTGTTAAGTGGATTATTTTCTAAAATTCCAAATAACTCTACACGAGTAAATGATTTTTGGATTACATATAATAGTAAAAATATAATTAATCAGTATTATTCAGATATTTCCATTCTTAATAACTTCGGAACTGAACTCCAACAGCAAACTATCTATGTTAATCAACCAGCCAAATTTAGTGGAATGAGTTATTATCAAACAGATTGGAATTTATTAGGTCTGAGAATGAAAGTTGATAATTTAAATGTATTTCAATATCCTTTAGTTTCTATTTTAAATAAATCAAATAAATTATGGGTTTCTTGGATTTCAACTGGTCAAAGCTTAAAAGAAGGATTTACAGTTTTGATAACAGATTTGCATGGTTATTGTAGTATTTATAATAAGTTAGGACTATTTTTAGGTAATTTGGAAATAAATGAACGATTTAATATAGATTTTCCTTTTATTTTAATTGATATTTTATCTTCAACTGGTTTACAAGTTAAAGTTGATCCAGGTATTCCTTTTATTTATAGTGGATTTAGTTTTTTAATGATAAGTACACTGTTAAGTTATATTACATATTCGCAAGTTTGGATTTTGAAAGATTTTGATCGAATATGGATAGGAGGTAATACAACACGTGCAAAATTTGGTTTTGAGTTAGAATTTGTAAATATAATTAAGTAATAGTTATGGTTGGTTATTATAATTGTTCAGATAGATGATAAAAGCCGCGTAGACTAAGAAAGGGTTGTTTTTCTTAACTTCAAGTAAAAGATTGTAAT
>Ga0209048_10000561_pt1 | contig 39351 bp, 36 predicted proteins | sample FrelakmetCRP12CR_FD_187146 | JGI IMG/M metagenome (GOLD analysis project Ga0209048, IMG submission 187146) | Freshwater lake sediment microbial communities from the University of Notre Dame, USA, for methane emissions studies - CRP12 CR (SPAdes)... | ecosystem: Environmental > Aquatic >...
CTGATGAAGAAGAAGGACGTGACGAGAGCGCTCGCCTGCTTTCAGGAAGCGGCGCGGATGAGACCCGAGTACGAAGAGGCTTACTACAACCAGGGCTTTGCCCTGAACGCCCTTTCCCGGTACGCCGAGGCCGTCGAATCCTTTCACAGGAATCTGAGCCTCGCACCCGGCAACACCGACGGTTGGAATGGTCTCGGCTATGCGCTGGTCGTGCTCCGGCGCTGGCCGGAAGCGCTGCGAGCCTTCGAAACGGCCCTCTCCCAGAAGCCGGACGACGCCATGGCGCTCCATGGATCCGGAGCCATGCGCGCCTCACTCGGCGACAGGAACGGAGCGCTCCGGTATCTCGCCCGCCTCGAACGCGTGGACCCGTCGCGAGCCTCGGAGCTCCGCCGCGACATGGGACTTGGCCGGTAAGATGACGAAGTGATCCCTTCCTCGCGTTTCAGCCACCGGCGCTGGGCCGGCCTGACGCTCGTCCTGCTCGTTGGCCTCGCGGTCCGGCTGGTCCCGTGGAGCATGACCTTCACGCCGGAAGGCGTGCTCTTCCGCAGCGATACCGACCCGTACTATCACGCTCTCCGAGCCCAAAGGGCCCTCGCCGGCTGGCCCCGCGTTGCCTGGACGGATCCCAACATGAACTTTCCCTATGGCGCGGAGATCCCGTGGCCGCCGCTCTTCGACTTCGTGATCGCGGCGCTGGCGAAGGCGGCCGGCGCGACCGCAGCGGACCCGCAGCGCGTGGCCGGTGTCGCCGCGCTGCTCGCCCTGGTGTTGGGTGTCGCGCTCCTGCCGCTCGTGGCGTGGCTCGGGAAGCGGCTTCTCGGCGGCGGCTTGTGGCTCGACGCCGCCCTTCTCGTCGCTCTGCTGCCCGCGAACCTCCGGTTCGGAGCCGTCGGCGCGGCGGACCAGCACGTGGCGGAGCTGCTCCTGTCCTGCGGGATCTTCCTCGCCTTCGTGTCGAGCTGGAGGGGCGAGGGCGAAGCGCCTCCGCATCCCTGGAAGGGACCAGCGGCTCTCGGGCTCCTCATCGCCGCCGCCTTCTGGAACTGGTTGGGAAGCGCGCTCTACCTCCTCGTCCTCGTGGGGGTGACGGCGCTCTGGTACATCGTCGCCCCCGCGCGGGATGCGGCGGCGCGGGCAATGTCCCGGGCGCTTTTTCTCGGAGGCCTCCTGGGCGCCGCGCTGCTCGCAGTCTCGATCATGGCGCTTGCTCCTGCCGGGGCTCTGGAGAGGGGCGGCCTCAACGGGCTGACGGGGCTCCACGTGGCGATGTGCGCGGTCAGCGCCACATTCGGAGGCCTGCTTCTGGCAGCGAGCCGGCGCCAGAAAGAAGGGGGAGGGCTGCGGCGACTGCTCGACGTGGCCGCGGCGGCCCTGGTTTCCCTCGTGCCGGCGCTGCTCGTGCCCCCGCTGCGAGACGGGATCCTGCACGGCCTCGCCGCGCTCTCGCGAGGGAATCCCTGGTACTTTTCAATTTCCGAGTACCGGCCGATCCTCTTCTCCGGTGTCCGCACTTTCGGCGGAGACCTGCGCACCGTCCTCTATGCCTTCGGCCTCGGGCTTATCGCGATGCCGCTGGCTCTCGTTCCCATGTGGCGCCGCTGGCGAAGGAGCGAGTCCGACCGCCCCGCGCTCTTCTTCCTCTTCTTCTGGGGCGCCGCCTTTTTCGTTCTGACTCTGGCGGAGCTGCGTTTTCAGCTCTATCTCGCGGTCCCGCTGGCTCTCTGGATCTGCCTCGCGCTGAGGGGCCTCGCGGCGTGGGCGGGGCAGCGCTGGTCTGGCAGGGCCCGCGTTTTCGGCGTCGCGGTTCCTGTTCTCGGCGTTCTTCTGGTCGCGAGCCCGGCGCTTTCGTACGTGCGGGCCGGAGGCTACGCCGCGCAACAGCCGGGTTTCGAATCGGACCTCTTTCCGGCCCTCCGGTGGCTTCGGAGTATCCCCGCCACTGATCCCTCCCGACCCGCCGTGATGGCCGAGTGGGCGGTGGGGCATGCGGTGCAGTATTTTGCCGGAAAGCCGGTCGTCACGACCCCGTTCGGTACTGAAGAGGGTCCCCTCTCGCCCGGGAGCCGTGGGGGACTGGAGGACTGGGCCGCGTTTCTTTTCGCGCCGAGTCCCGAGGCGGCCGAGGCCGTCCTGTCGCGCCGGCGCGTTGGGTTCGTTCTTCTGAGAAGCCCGAAGAACGAGGCCATCAGCAGCTTCGGCTTCGCGCCGCCGGGCACGCGCCCGGTCGCCGACTTGTCCATGGACTGGTTGAAAGGTCCGACGCCCACGGCTCGTCCCGAGTTCCTGGGGCTGATTCCGAGCCGGCTCTACTATTTCGACGGGATGCGGTTGGGCGAAGCCGCCGGTCTCGCTCTGGGCGGCTACCGACTGCTCTACGAAAGTCCGAGCACGGAGTTGGTCGGGAACTTTCCGCCCGCCCATCTCTTCAAGATCTTCGGCGTGGTTCCCGGCGCACGGATTTCCCTGCGCGGAGCGACGCCCGGCGGGACCGTGACGGCGAGGGCCCGGATCCAGACGAACCAGGGTCGGATCTTCGAGTGGGTCACGGCGGCCCCGGTCGATGCCGATGGGCGGGCGCAGCTGCGCCTCCCGTACACCACGGGCGCGAATGGCCTCGTGCAGGCGGGCTCCTACAGCATCTCGGACGGCGTCCACAAGGGCACGCTCGATCTCGACGAGAAAGATGTGGCCGGCGGGACGACGGAGATCGATCTCAGTCGGTAACGCTGGAAGACGACCGATAATCCGGCATGCTGCTTCCGTTCCTGCTCGCCGCCGCGCTGGGCGCCGGAAGAGCAAGCTCGACGGCCCCGATCGATCCGCGCATCTTCGCGGGCCGGGCCGAAGGCGAGCGGACGCCGTTTCTGGTCGTGCTGAAGGAACAGACGGACCTTTCGGGCGCGGCAGCGATCGCGGACCGGGGCGAGCGGCGGCGGTTCGTGTACGAGGCGCTGAAGGCGAGGGCGGACACGGCGCAGGCGCCGCTGCGGGAACGCCTCGATCGCGCGGGCGTGCGATACCGGCCGCACTATCTCGTCAACATGCTCGAGGTCGAAGCGGACGCGTCGGTCGCGAGGGAGCTCGCTGCTCGCGAGGACGTCGCCTCCGTCGAGGCAAACCGCGCGGCGAGGCTCTCGCGGCCAGAGCCCGTGCCGCCGGCGGCCGAGCACCGCTCCCTCGCCGACACGGCGGAGCCGAACATCGAGAAGATCCGGGCGCCGGAGATGTGGGCGCGGGGCTTCATGGGACAGGGCATCGTGATCGGCGTCGCGGACACGGGGTTCCAGTGGGACCATCCGGCCCTGCGCGAAGAGTACCGGGGAAGCGCGGACAACCACGACTACGCCTGGCACGACGCGATCCACGACGCTGTGCTCGACAACCCGTGCGGCTCGGACGCGCCCGCGCCGTGCGACGACGACGGGCACGGCACGGGGACCGCGGGGCTCGCGGTTGGCGACGGGGGAGCGGGCAACCGCATCGGGACGGCGCCGGGTGCCACGCTCATCGGCTGCCGCAACATGGACCGCGGCGCCGGCACGCCGGCGCGCTACACGGAGTGCTTCGAGTGGCTGCTCGCGCCGACGGACGCGTCGGGCGCAAACCCGCGGCCCGATCTCGGCGCCGACGTGATCAGTAACTCCTGGACCTGCCCGGCGAGCGAGGGGTGCACGGACGTCAACGTGCTCCGCGCGGTCGTCGAAAACGTCCGCGCGGCCGGGGTGGCCGTCGTCGCCGCCGCGGGCAACGAGGGCCACATCGTCGGCGGCAGCCCGAGCTGCTTCACCGTGACCGAGCCGCCGGCCACCTACGACGCGGCGATCTCGGTCGGCGCGACGTTCTTGAGCGACGCGATCGCGTCCTTCTCGAGCGTCGGCCCCGTGTCCGTGGATGGCTCGAACCGCTTGAAGCCCGACCTCACGGCCCCGGGCGTCGCGCTGCGGACTTCGGCTCCGGCCGGCGGCTACAACGAGTCGTTCTCGGGAACCTCGGGCGCGGCGCCGCAGGTGGCGGGCGCCGTGGCGCTGCTCTGGTCGGCCGTGCCCGGGCTCGCCGGCGACGTGGACCGCACCGAATCCGCCCTCGAGCTCGGCGCCGTGGCGCTCCGGATCGCGGCCTCTTGCGGCGGGTACTCCGGCGAGGACGTTCCCAACCCGGTTTTCGGCTGGGGCCGGCTGGACGCGGAGGGCGCGTACGAGGTCCTCATCCCGCCCCGCGCCGACCCCGCCGCCCTCGGCCGCCACCCGGTTGCGCGGGTCGTTCGCCCCCGGCGCTGAGACGTCGGAGACGGGGTAATATCCCCGCCCTATGGCTATTCTCGCGACGAAAGAAGAATCGTCCACGCGCACGGTCCTCGAGATCGAGGTGCCGGCGGAGGACGTGCAGAAGGCGTTTAACGCGGTCACCCGCGCGTACGTGAAGAAGGCGGCGCTGCCCGGGTTCCGCAAGGGGAAGGCCCCGGAGTCGGTCGTCGCCAAGCGCTTCGCGGACGAGATCAAAGGGGACGTGCTCGAAGCGGTCCTTCCCGACGCCCTCGCGGCCGCGATCGAGGAGCGCAAGCTCTCCGTGCTCGGCCGGCCGCACATCGACGACCTCAAGTGGGAGCCGCCGGGCCCGATGCGCTTCGCGGCGCGCCTCGACCTGAAGCCCGTGATCGATCCCGGGGAGTACCGGGGCGTCGTGGTCGAGGACGTTCCGGTCGAGCCGAGTGACGAGGACGTCTCGAAAGTGATCGACCGGATCCGCGAGTCCCACGCCGAGTTCCATCCGGTCGAAGGCCGCGCGGCGGCGCCGGGCGACTACGCCGTCGCGGACATCGGGGGCTCTTTCATCGAGATCCTGGCGCCCGGGCAGAACCCGCGCACTTTCCGCGACGAGAAGATCACGCTCGAGGTCGGACACGCCGACTCCATGCCCGAGATCAACGAGGCCCTGCGGGGCGCGACACCGGGGGAGACGCGCCGGTTCCGCAAGTCGTTCGACGACGAGTTTCCGAATGACGAGTTCCGCGGCAAGACCGTGGACTACGACGTGACGCTGGCAGCCCTGAAGGAGAAGAAGCTGCCGACGCTCGACGACGAGTTCGCGCGGGCGGTGTCCGAGGGGGACACGGTCGAGACGCTGCGCGAAAAGGTGCGCACACGGCTGCGGCACGAGAAGGAAGCGGAGCGCCGGCGCCGGTTCCGCCGGTCGATCCTGGAGTCGCTCGTCGCCAAGCGCGACATCCCCGCTCCCGAGGTCCTCGTCGAGTCCGAGACGACCGCGGCGCTGCGGGACTACGCCCGGTACCTGGCGCAGAGCGGCGTGGACGCCGAGAAAGAGGACTGGGAGAAGCTCCACGCGGAGGCCCGCCCGGGCGCGGAGAAGCGGGTGCGCGAGTACCTGCTGCTCGACGCCATCGCCGAGCGCGAGGGCATCCAGGTCTCGGAGACGGAGCTCGAGGCCGAGTTCAAGCGCGCCGCCGCCGAGCGCGGCGTCGAAGCGTCGGTCCTGCGGGAGCAGATGGCGAAGGCGGGCGGCATCGAGGCGCTGCGCGACGAGATGCGGCTGGCCAGGGCCGTCGACCTCTTGATTGCGAGCGCGAAGGTGCTACCCTCGGGAATGCCGGTACAGGTGGAAGCGAAGTAGCCCAATGAGTTCCGGGATGATGGACGACGATCACGAGGGGGGCGGCATGGTTCTGGTTCCAATGGTCATCGAGCAGACGAGCCGGGGCGAGCGCGCGTACGACATCTATTCGCGCCTCTTGAAGGACAACATCATCTTCATCGGCCAACCGATCGACGACACGATCGCCAACCTCATCATCGCGCAGATGCTGTTTCTCGAGTCCGAGAACTCCGAGAAGGACATCGCCTTCTACATCAACTCGCCCGGCGGCTCGATCACGGCGGGCATGGCGATCTACGACACGATGCAGTACGTCAAGAACGACGTCACGACGATCTGCGTGGGCCAGGCCGCTTCGATGGCCGCGGTCCTGATGGCGGCCGGGGCGCCGGGCAAACGGTTCTCGCTGCCCAACGCCCGCTTCCTGATCCACCAGCCGCTCGCCTACGGCATGCAGGGCCAGGCGACCGACATCGAGATCCACGCCAAGGACCTCCTTCGGATGAGGGAGCGGCTGAACCAGATCATGGCGCTGCACACCGGCCAGCCGCTCGAGAAGGTCGCCAAGGACACGGACCGCGACTACATCCTCGAGGCCGAGGACGCCAAGAAGTACGGTCTCGTGGACGCGATCTACCACCGCCGCGACGACATGGCGCTGAAGGCTGCCGGGTAAACGTCGCCTTCGCTTCGTTCGGGGGTCTGCGCGCCTGACGGCGCGCAGCGGCGTCCGGCTCGCCCGGTTGCGGGCTCGACCGGACGCCTGACCCCCTCACGGCGCTCCGGCTCCCGCGGCGTGAGCCTCCACCCTCGCTTCGCTCGGGTGACTACTCACGCCGCGAGCTCTTTCGCGAGCGCGGCTCGGCAAGGACCCCTTCACCCGGCGGGAGAGGGGGCGGCTTGCGGGCGTCCTAACGGCCGCGTTGAATCCTCTCGTCGGCTGTCTGCGTACTGGATTGGGGCGGCGGAATACCCTGACTCCTCAAGCGTTAGAAGCGATTGGGTGTGCTAGATTCTGGTGCGACGGTTGACGGGGAGGGACGGGAACCCTAGAATTCTCTCATCCCTCCGGAGGCTGAATGTCGAAGAAGACCGGGAACGGTGACGTCCTTCGCTGCTCTTTCTGCAACAAGAGCCAGCGCGACGTCAAGAAACTCATCGCGGGACCCACGGTTTACATATGCGATGAGTGTGTCGACATCTGCCTCGACATCATCGCCGAGGACCGGGTCCTCGAAACGCAGGCCCCCGAGACCAAGCTCCCCAAGCCCAAGGAGATCAAGGATTTCCTCGACGGCTACGTGATCGGGCAGGACCAGGCCAAGAAGAAGCTGGCCGTCGCGGTCTACAACCACTACAAGCGGATCGACTACCTCGAGAAGAACCGCAAGCTCGACGTCGAGCTCCAGAAGTCCAACATCCTTCTGATCGGCCCGACGGGCACGGGCAAGACGCTGCTGGCGCAGACCCTGGCGAAGCTCCTGTCGGTGCCGTTCACGATCGTGGACGCCACGACCCTGACGGAAGCCGGCTACGTCGGCGAGGACGTCGAGAACATCATCCTGAAGCTCTACCAGGCGGCCGGCAACGACAAGGAAAAGACGGAGCGCGGCATCGTCTACATCGACGAGGTGGACAAGATCGCCCGCAAGGGCGAGAACCCGTCGATCACGCGAGACGTCTCGGGCGAGGGCGTGCAGCAGGCGCTCTTGAAGATCCTCGAGGGCACGGTTGCCAACGTGCCGCCGCAGGGCGGCCGCAAGCACCCGCACCAGGAGTTCATCCAGATCGACACGACGAACATCCTCTTTCTCTGCGGCGGCGCCTTCGTCGGCCTCGAGGAGATCATCAACCGCCGGATGACCGAGAAGACGATGGGCTTCGGCGCCAAGATCGTGTCGAAGAAAGAGAAGCGCTCGAGCGTGCTCCTCGAGAAGGTGCACCCCGAGGACCTGATCAAGTTCGGGATGATCCCGGAGTTCGTGGGGCGCCTGCCGGTGGTGGCGACCCTGTCGGAGCTCGACCAGGCCGCCCTCGTCGAGATCCTCCGCGAGCCGAAGAACTCGCTCGTCAAGCAGTACCAGACGATGCTCGAGTTCGAGAACGTCCAGCTGCGCTTCACCGACGATGCCATCGAGGCGATCGCCGAGGAGGCGCTGGCCCGCAACGTCGGGGCCCGGGGCCTGAAGATCATCATCGAAGACCTGATGCTCGAGGTCATGTACCAGATCCCTTCGGACGACGACATCGAGGAGTGCGTCGTCACGAAGGACGTCGTGAAGCACCGCACGAGCCCGATCACGATCCTGCGCAAGGCGGGATAAAGTCCAAATTCGGGTTTCGGAATTCGAAATTCGGGTTTACCCTCATGGTGGTTGAAATCAAATGAAAAGCGATAGCACGGGGCGCGGGCTCGAGAGCCTGCCGCTCGTCCCCCTGCGGGACATGGTGGTCTTTCCCCACATGATGCAGCCCTTCGTCGTGGGCCGCGAGTCCTCGATCCGCGCCCTCGAGGCGGCCCTCGCGACGCCGGTGAAGAGGCTCTTCCTCGCCGCGCAGAAGGACCCCCAGCTCGACGAGCCGAAACCCGAGGACATCTACGAGGTCGGCGTCGTCGCGACGGTGGCCCAGTCCCTGAAGCTCCCGAACGGCCACATCAAGGTGATGGTCGAGGGCGTGCGGCGGGGCCGCATCATGGCCTTCGAGCGGCGCACCGAGCACCTGGCGGTCGCCGTCGAGCTCATGCCGATCAAGCCGTCGGACGTGGACAGCCTGCGGGACTACATGGGCAAGGTCCTCGCCCTGTTCGAGCAGTACGCCAAGCTCTCCCACCACCTGGCGTTCGAGGGGTTGGCCGCGTCGCTCAAGATCGACGACCCCGAGCGTTTCGCCGACACGCTGTCGGCGCACCTCTCGGTCTCGACCGCCGAGAAGCAGCTGCTGCTCGAGGCCGAGTCTCCGTACGAGCGTCTCCAGAAGCTCCAGGACCTGCTGGAGGTCGAGATTGACAAGGTCAACATCGACCGCCGGATCAACAGCAAGGTCAAGAAGCAGATGGAGAAGGCCCAGAAGGAGTACTACCTCAACGAGAAGATCAAGGCGATCCACCAGGAGCTCGGCAGGAAGGACGATCGCACCGACGAGGTCGAGGACCTGCGCAAGAAGATCGAGACCGTCGGGATGCCGAAGGAAGTCCGCGAGAAGGCCGAGCAGGAGCTGCGCCGGCTCGAGGCGATGCCGCCCGTGTCGGCCGAAGCGACCGTGTCCCGCAACTACATCGAGTGGCTCGTGGGCGTTCCGTGGAAGAAGGCCTCCCGGGAGTCCAAGGACCTGACGCGGGCCGAGCAGATCCTGAACGACGACCACTTCGGGCTCGAGAAGGTCAAGGAGCGGATCCTGGAGTTCCTGGCCGTCCGGCAGCTCGTGCAGAAGACCAAGGGCTCGATCATCTGTTTCGTCGGACCTCCGGGCGTCGGCAAGACCTCGCTCGCCAAGTCCATCGCGCGCTCGCTGAACCGGCCGTTCGTGCGCCTGTCGCTCGGCGGCGTGCGGGACGAGGCCGAGATCCGCGGCCACCGGCGCACGTACATCGGCGCCTTCCCGGGCCAGATCATCCAGATGATGAAGAAGGCGGGCTCGGTCAATCCCGTCTTCCTGCTCGACGAAGTGGACAAGATGTCGTCCGATTTCCGGGGCGACCCGGCCTCGGCCCTCCTCGAGGTGCTCGACCCGGAGCAGAACCACTCGTTCGTGGACCACTACCTCGACGTCGAGTACGACCTCTCGAAGGTCATGTTCATCGCCACGGCGAACATCTCGGACCCGATCCCGGCGCCGCTCAAGGACCGGATGGAGCTCATCCAGCTCTCCGGCTACACCCCGAACGAGAAGGTGGCCATCGCGCGGCAGTTCCTGGTGACGAAACAGCGCGAGGCCAACGGCCTGAAGCCCGATCAGATCGAGATCGGGGACGACACCGTCCTCGGGATCATCGAGAACTACACGCGGGAAGCCGGCGTGCGCAACCTCGAGCGCGAGATCGGCGGCGTCTGCCGCAAGGTCGCGCGCCGCATCGTGCAGAAGAAGGCCGAGACCCCCATCCGCATCACGCCGGAGACCCTGAAGGAATTCCTCGGCAAGCCCCGGTTCCGCAAGCGGCTCAAGGGCGAGGTCTCCGAAGTCGGCGTGGCCACGGGCCTTGCCTGGACGGAGGCGGGCGGCGAGATCCTGATGATCGAGACGAGCTTGCTCAAGGGCAAGGGCAACCTCACGATCACGGGCTCGCTCGGCGACGTGATGCAGGAGTCGGCGCGGGCCGCGGTCTCCTACGTCCGCAGCCGCGCCGAGATGTACGACGCCGACCCCAATTTCCACGAGAAATTCGACATCCACATCCACGTGCCCGAGGGAGCGATCCCGAAGGACGGCCCCTCGGCCGGCATCACGATGGCGGCTTCGCTCTTCTCGGCCGTCACGAAGATCCCGGTCCTGAAGGACGCGGCGATGACGGGCGAGATCACGCTGCTCGGCAAGGTCCTGCCGGTCGGAGGCATCAAGGACAAGATCCTGGCCGCCTACCGGGCGGGGATCCGCACGATCCTCCTGTCCGCCGAGAACGACAAGGACCTCGACGACCTGCCGGCCGAGATCCGCAGCGAGATGGAGTTCCACCTCGTCAACACCATGGACGAGGTCATCAAGATCGCCATGGAGGTCCCGCGCGCGGCCCCGGCCGCCGTCGAACCCGAAGCCAAGCCCACCCGGGGGGGCATCGTCGCGAATTGAGGAATTCCCACACCGGTCCGGGAATTTGAAATAATAGGGAATCCGCGGCGTGTCGCCCGACCCGCTGCGGCGCTGCACCCAATCCCCGAACGCATCTCCGGCGGTTTCCGCCGACGCATCACACAGTAAAGAGGACGAGACATGGCCAGACGAAAAGGACCGAGCGACACCGGCGTCGAAACCCTCGAGGCCCCGCCCGAGGGGCTTCCCGACACGGCCGTCGAGGAGGCTGCCGAGGATGCCGCCATCGAGCACGGCGACACCCTCGACATCCGGGCGCTCCACGACATCAAGATCCCGCAGCTGCTGAAGATCGCCCGCGATCTCGAGGTCGAGAACGCGACCGGGATGCGCAAGCAGGACCTGATCTTCAAGATCCTGCAGGCGCAGACCGAGAAGAAGGGCCTCATCTTTTCCGAGGGCGTGCTCGAGTGCCTGCCCGACGGTTTCGGCTTCCTGCGCGCCCCCGAGTACAACTACCTGCCGGGCCCCGACGACATCTACGTGTCGCCCTCGCAGATCCGCAAGTTCGACCTGCGCACGGGAGACACGGTCTCCGGGCAGATCCGGCCTCCGAAGGAGGGCGAGCGGTACTTCGCGCTCATCAAGGTCGAGGCCGTCAACTTCGAGCACCCGGACGTGGCGCGCGAGAAGATTTTCTTCGACAACCTGACGCCGCTCTACCCGCAGGACCGCATCCGGCTCGAAACCTCCAACATGACCTCGCGCGTGCTCGACCTCGTCGCGCCGATCGGCAAGGGCCAGCGCGGGCTCATCGTCGCGGCGCCGCGCACGGGCAAGACGATGGTGCTCCAGGCGCTCGCGAACTCGATCTCGACCAACCACCCGGAGGTCACGCTCATCGTGCTGCTCATCGACGAGCGGCCCGAGGAAGTCACCGACATGCAGCGCTCGGTCAAGGGCGAGGTCATCTCCTCGACCTTCGACGAGCCGGCCGCCCGCCACGTGCAGGTAGCCGAGATGGTCATCGAGAAGGCCAAGCGTCTCGTGGAGCACAAGCGCGACGTCGTGATCCTCCTCGACTCGATCACGCGCCTGGCGCGCGCCTACAACGCGATCGTGCCGCCGTCGGGCAAGGTCCTCTCCGGAGGCGTCGACTCGAACGCCCTGCAGCGTCCCAAGCGCTTCTTCGGCGCCGCGCGCAACGTCGAGGAGGGCGGCTCGCTGACGATCATGGCGACCGCGCTCATCGACACGGGCTCGCGCATGGACGACGTGATCTTCGAGGAGTTCAAGGGCACGGGCAACATGGAAGTGCACCTCGACCGCAAGCTCGTGGACAAGCGCGTCTTCCCGGCGATCGACATCAACAAGTCGGGCACCCGCAAGGAAGAACTGCTGATGGACAAGCAGGAGCTGAACCGCGTCTGGGTCCTGCGCAAGGTCCTGAACCCGCTCTCGACGGTGGAGGCGATGGAGCTCCTGACAGAAAAGCTCGAGAAGACGAAGACGAACGGGGAGTTCCTGAACCTGATGTCGCAAGGGTGACCGCGCAGCCGTCGCCCGCGGCGACGGCGGAGCGGTCATCCCGAGGGCCGCAGGCCCGAGGGATCCCTTTCTTCGCGGCACCGAGGCTTCAAAGGGATCCCTCGCTTCGCTCGGGATGACAAGAAGGAGGGGACGGGCTCGCTCGCCCCGCCCGGCGCACAGTCACACGGGATGACGGATAATTCTGCCCGCTTGCTTCGCATCTCCGTCGTCGACTTCCTGAACGCGCGCCCCCTGACCTGGGGGCTGCTGCACGAGCCGCCGCCGGGCGTCGAGGTCTCCCGCGACGTCCCCTCGGTCTGCGCCGCGCGGCTGGAGGCCGGCGAGGCCGACGTCGGCCTGATCCCCTCGATCGAGTATCAGCGCATCCCGGGACTGCGCGTGGTGCCCGGCCTCGGCATCGCGGCCGCCTCCGAAGTCCGCTCGGTCCTGCTCGTCTCGGACGTGTCTCGAGAGAAGATCCGCTCGGTGTCGCTCGATCCCGCGTCGCGGACCTCGGCGGCGCTGACGCGGATACTCCTCAAGCGGGTTTACGGGCTCGAGCCCGAGTACCGTGACGGTCCTACGGACGCCCGCCTGATCATCGGCGACCCCGCCATGAAGACGCGGTTGGGCGGGAAGGTCGTTCTCGATCTGGCCGCCGAGTGGCGGGCCTTTTCGGGACACCCGTTCGTCTTCGCCTTCTGGGCGGTGCGGGAGTCCCTGGCGACGGCCGAGGTGGCCGCGCTGCTCGTCCAGTCGCACGAGGCCGGTGTGGCGAACTTTGCGTCCATGGTGCGGGAGGAGGCCTCGTCCTCGGGGCTCTCCGAGGCGGTCGTCGAGGACTACCTGCGCCACGCCCTGCACTTCGAGCTCGACGCCGGAGACCTCGAAGGGCTGCGCCTCTTCTATCGGCTCGCCGCCGAGGAGGGGCTGACGCCATCGGCGCGGCCGCTCGCCTTCACGCCGGCATCGTGACGGAAAGCGGCGGGCCCCCGGTCGAGCGCTGGCTCCGGAGCCATGCGAGCGCGGTCGCGGCGCTTCTCATCCTGCTCGGCCTCGCCGCCCGGCTGCGCGCGGCAAGGGGGCCGTTCCTGACGCCCGACGAAGCCCTTCACCTCGAGATCGCCGGCCAGGGCAGCGCGGTCGAGGTGTACCGCGCGTCCCTCAACAACGCGCACCCGCCGCTCTTCGCGCTGCTCCTGCATTTCTGGAGGGGCGTGGTGGTTTCCGACTGGGCCCTGCGCCTGCTGCCGGTCCTCTTCGGATCTCTCTTTCTGTGGGCGGCATGGGCGTGGGCGCGGCGGCTCCTCGGCGAAAACGCCGCGCTGCTGACCCTTGCGTTTCTCGCGCTGCTGCCGTCGGTCGTGATCGTGTCGGCGGAGTTGCGCGGCTACGCGCTCCTGCTCTGTACGATCGCGGCTGCGCTGGCGGCTCTCGAGAGGGGCTTCGCGGAGTCGTCGTCGGGTTGGATGCTTGCGTTCGGAGCGCTGGCGGCGCTCGCCTTGCTCAGCCACTACGCCGCATTCCGGTTTGCCTCGGCGGCGATCCTCTACTCGGGCGTCCGGCTCGCGGCGGGGCCCCGGTCCCGTCGCCTCGTGGCGGCCTGGGCTGCGGCGTCTGCCGCTCTCGGGGCGGTGGCTCTGTTCCTCGTGCGCAGCCACGTCGCGCAATTGCGCGGCGGCGCCCTCGAGGCGGAGGCGCGCTCGACCTGGTTGCGGGAGGCCTACTTCCAGCGCGGCGAGGACGGGCCCGTCGCGTTCGTATGGCGGCAGACGCTGTCGCTGGTTCACTACGTCTTCTCTTCGACCGCGGCCGGCATGGTGGCCCTCGGCCTCTTCCTCTTCGGAGTGGCCCTGCTCGTCCGGAGCCGCCGGCCCGCGGCCGTCCTGCTCGCCCTGCCGCTCGCTCTGGCGGCAGCGGGCGGGCTCCTCGCGGTCTACCCGTACGCCGGAACGAGGCACTCGATCGACCTCGCTCTCTTCCTCTGCGCGGGCGTTGGCGTCGGACTTTCACGCCTGACGGGGGAGCGGCGCTGGGCGGCCCTCGTCGTGGCGGCGGCGCTGGCGCCGGCGGCCTTCTTGGCCGCCGGCTAGCGGCGCGCCGCGGAGGGCTTGTTGGAGCCGGGACGCCGGCTTATATTGCCTTCATCAGACACCGCGAGGCCGGCGCCGGGATCGGGTCGAGCGAAGAGCGCTACCGCGACCTGGTCGAGAATTCGAACGAGCTCATCTGGTCGGCCGACGCCTTCGGCCGCTGGACCTTCGTCAACGCGGCGGCCCGCCGCATCTACGGTTGCGCGCCCGAGGAGATGATCGGGCGCCCCATGACGGACTGGATGGTCCCGGGCGACGCCGCGCGAGACCTCCGGGCGCTCGAACGCATCCTCGAGGGCGAGCGCTACGTCCAGCACGAGACGCGCCACCGCCGCCGGGACGGGGCGCTCGTCACCCTGTCCTTCAAGACGGCCGCCGTGCGTGACGCGCGCGGAAACCTGCTCGGCACGACGGGGATCGCGTCGGACGTCACCGGGCAGCGGGAGATCGACGAGGCCCGCCGGACCTCGGAGGCGCGTTACCGCCATCACTTCGAGAGGAGCCTCGCGGGCGTCTATCGGGCGGCCCGCGACGGCCGCCTGATCGACTGCAACGCGTCGTTCGCGCGGATGCTCGGCTTCGCCTCCCGGGAGGAGGCCCGCGGCTCGAACGTCCGCGACTTCTACACGGACCCGTCCGAGCGCGACGCCTTCCTCGCGCGCCTCTCGGGGCAGGGTGCGCTGTCGAACGCCGAGACCTGCCTGCGGCGCGCGGACGGCGGGGCGGTCTGGGTCCTCGAGAGCGCCAGCTTGATCGAGGAGGGCGCGCCGCCCGAGACCGTGATCGAGGGAACCCTGATCGACGTCACCGAGCGGCGCCGGGCGGTGGACGCCCTGCGGGAGAGCGAGGAGTACTTCCGGTCGCTCATCGACAACGCGGCGGACGTCATCATGATCGTGGACGCGGACGGCGCGATCCGCTTCGGCAGCCCGTCGGTCGAGCGGCTGCTCGGGTACCGCCCCCAGGAGCTCGTGGGGGAGTCCCTCTTCGATTCGATTCACCCGGAGGACGGGGAGCCCGTGCGGCGCATGTTCGCGGGCGTCGTGCACGGGCCGGGCTCGGCGTCCGCGGAGTTCCGTTTCCGGCACCGGGACGGGTCCTGGCGCCACATGGAAGCCGTCGGCAGCGACCTGTCGCACCATCCGAGCGTGGCCGGCCTGCTCGTGCAGCTGCGCGACGTCACCGAGCGCAAGGCCGCGGACGAGAACCAGGCGCGGCTTCAGTTCGCCATCCAGGACGCGGCCAAGGAGTGGCAGCGCACCTTCGACGCGATCGAGTCGCCGGTTCTCGTCCTCGACGGCAACGCGAGCATCCGGCGGTTGAACCGCGCGGCGAAGGTGCTCTCGGGCAAGACCTACCGCGAGACCATCGGCCTCGCCATCGAAGCCCTCGCCCCGGGCGAGCCGTGGCAGAAGGCGGCCGAGCTCGCGCAGTCGATCCGCGGGGGAGGCGGCGCAACCTCGGGCCAGGCGCGCGACCTTACGACGGGGCGGACGTGGGACGTCGCGGCGAGCCTCCTGACGGCCGCGTCGAGCGAGTCCGAGCGGATCATTCTCGTGGCCCGCGAGATCACGGGCGTCGTGCGGCTCCAGGAAAAGCTGCACCACACGCGGACCATGTCGGCGATGGGCTCGCTCGTCGCCGGCGTGGCGCACGAGGTCCGCAATCCGCTCTTCGGGATCTCGGCCACGCTCGACGCCTTCGAGGCGCGGTTCGGCTCGCGCGAGGAGTACCGGCAGTACGTGGCCGTGCTGCGCGGCGAGCTCGAGCGCCTCTCGCACCTGATGGGAGACCTGCTCGAGTACGGCAAACCGACGAGCCTCGAGTTCTCCGACGGCGCCGTCGCCGAGGTCGTGGCCGAAGCGGTGCAGGGCTGCCGGGCGCTCGCGGAACAGGCGAAGGTCGCCGTCGGCAACGCCGTGGACGGCAGCTTCCCGCCGGTCCGGATGGATCGCCGGCGACTCGTGCAGGTCTTTCAGAACCTGCTCGACAACGCCGTGCGCCACGCGCCGCCGAAGAGCGCGGTTATAGTCGAGGCCGAGCGGATGCGTGTCGATGGGGAACAGTGGATCGACTGCCGGGTTCGGGACGAGGGGCCGGGCTTTCGCCCGGAGGATCTGCCTCGGATCTTCGAGCCCTTCTTCACGCGCCGCCGGGGCGGCACCGGGCTCGGTCTCTCGATCGTCCAGCGCATCGTCGAGGATCACGGGGGGCGGATCTTCGCGGGCAACCGGGCCGAGGGGGGCGCCGTCGTGACGGTGCGCCTGCCTGTCGCGCCCCGGTCCGCGCCGGGGGCCCGTGGATAGCGCGGCCCGCAGCACGGGCGCGGCGCCGCGGCGCGTCCTCCTCGTGGACGACGAACCGGCCGTTCGCTTCGGGGTCTGCGACTTTCTGCGGGGCCGCGGCTTCGCCGTCGAGGAAGCCGAAACCTGCCGGCAGGCCGAAGACGCCTTTCGCAAGGCCCCGCCGGACGTGGCGATCGTCGACTATTCGCTGCCGGACGGCAACGCGCTCGAGCTGCTCCCGAAGCTGAAGGAGGCGGACCCGTCGGTCCCGGTGCTGATTCTGACGGCGCACGGCTCCGTGGACCTCGCGGTGCGCGCAATCAAGGAAGGCGCCGAGCAGTTCCTGACCAAGCCCGTCCAGCTCGAGGCGCTCGCCGTCATTCTCGAGCGGCTCATCGAGAACCAGCGCAACCGCCAGCAGCAGATGGCGCGCCGGTCGCGCCTCGCGCGGGAGCTGCGCGACCCCTTTCTCGGCGGCAGCGCGGCGATCCGGGCGCTCGCGGCCGAGGCGCGCAAGGTCGCTGCCTCCGACAGCCCCGTCCTCATCCAGGGCGAGACCGGCGCCGGCAAGGGTGTGCTCGCCCGCTGGCTGCACGAGAACGGCCCGCGCGCCGAGGAGGCGTTCGTGGACTTGAACTGCGCCGGCCTCTCGCGGGAGTTCCTCGAGACCGAGCTCTTCGGCCACGAGAAAGGCGCCTTCACGGGGGCGATCGCGGCGAAACCGGGGCTGCTCGAGGTCGCTCACCGCGGCACGGTGTTTCTCGACGAGATCGGCGACGTGGACGCGCAGGTGCAACCCAAGCTCCTGAAGGTTCTCGAGGAGAAACAGTTCCGCCGCATCGGCGACGTGCGCGACCGGCGCGTGGACATTCGCCTGCTGACCGCCACGCACCAGAACCTCGGCGAGCTCGTCCGCGAGAAGCGGTTCCGCAACGACCTGTACTTCCGCATCAGCACGATCCCGCTGACGGTGCCCACCCTGCGCGAGCGCGCGGAGGACGTCCCCGTGCTCGCCCGGGAGCTCCTCGAGGCGCTCGCCGCGCGCTGGGGCCACGCGAAGATCACGTTCGACGAAGACGCGGCCGCGGCGCTCTCGGGTTACGCCTGGCCCGGCAACATCCGGGAGCTGCGCAACGTGCTCGAGCGTGCCGTGCTTCTCTCGGGCCGGAACGTGATCACGCGCAAGGACCTGCGCTTCGGCGCCGCCGAGCCGTCCGCCGCGCCCTACGACCTCGATCGCACGCTGATCGAAGTCGAGCGGCAGCACATCGAGCGCGTGCTGCGCGCCGAGGGCGGCCGCGTCGAGGCGGCGGCGAGAAGGCTCGGAATCCCGCGCAGCTCGCTGTACCAGAAGATCAAACGACACGGGATCGCGCTCGCAAAACCCGACTGAGCGGTGTCTGAATCCTGGACTTCAGACGGGATTCGTCTGAGTCTCAGACAATAGGTGTCGGGGCGCGATCTCCTGCTTCGAGCCTAAACCACTTTGGAACAATGCCTTAGTCGACTCGCGGCCCCCTGGCCGAAGCCTTGCACTGTCTACGGTCACTACGACCCGAATTCTGATCGTCGACGACGAGGAGCCGATCCTGTTTGCGATGCGCGAGTACTTCGCCACGAAGGGCTACGAGGTCGACTGCGCGCGCGAAACGTCGGAGGCCGAGGCGCTTCTTTCCGCCAACCGATACGACCTCGCGATCCTCGACCTGCGCCTGTCGGGCACCCCCGGCGCCGAGGGGCTCGACGTCATCGAGGCGGTGCGCGCCCTTTCGCCGCAGACGCGGATCATCCTGCTGACCGCCTACGGGTCGCGCGAGATCGAGGCGGAAGCCCGCCGCCGCGGCGCCGACGCCTTCCTGCACAAGCCCAAGCCTCTTGCCGAAGTCGCGAAGATCGCCTCGGGCCTGATGGGCCAAGCGTGAGTGAGTCAGTAAGTCAAGGACGGAACAGGGAACAGTGAGGGAAACGATGCCACGGAAAAAGATCCTTCTCGTCGACGACTCGAGCACGGTGCTGATGATGGAGCGCATGATCCTGAACAAGGGCTCCTACGACCTCGTCACCGCCAAGGACGGGTCCGAGGCGGTCGAACGCGCATTCGCCGAGAAGCCGGACCTCATCCTGCTCGACGTGATCATGCCGAAGATGAACGGCTTCGAGGTCTGCAAGAAGATCCGCGAAGACGACGGGATGAAGACCGTGCCCATCATCATGGTCACGACCCGCGGCGAGGGCGAGAACGTCGAGAGCGGCTTTGCGAGCGGCTGCAGCGACTACATCACCAAGCCCTTCTCGAGCCTCGAGCTGCTGACGAAGATCGAGAGCTACCTCGCCGGGGACGCGCGATGAAGCCGGGGGCCGGGAATCCCGAGTCCTACGTCGAGAAGGTCCGCGACGACACGCGCCGTTACGTCCAGGCGCTGCTCGAGGAGAACGGGAAGCTGCGCGTGCTGACCGCGTCGCTCGAGAGCGAAAACCGCTTTCTGAACGAGCAGATCGCGGGCCTCCAGAAAGACATCGAGAGCCACTGGCTCGAGCGCGACCGCCTGCAGAAGAACCTGGCCGCGATCGAGGACGAGAACCGCCGCTTCTCGGAGCAGTACGTCGAGGTCGAGCAGCAGAACACGGATCTGGCGAGCCTCTACGTCGCGAGCCACCGCCTCCACGCGACACTCGACCGCGGAGAAGCGCTCTCCATCGTCCAGGACATCATCTGCAACCTCGTCGGATCCGAGGAGATCGCGATCTTCGAGGCGGACGAAAAGGGCTCCGACCTCCAGCTCGTCGCGTCGCTCGGGATCGACCCGGCGCCGTTTCGCAGCGTCCCGCTCGGCCGCGGCGTCATCGGGCGGTGCGCGCGGACGGGGCAGATCTACCTGGCCGGCCGCGACGATGACGCGGGGCTGCGGCACGAGGAGAAAACGCTGTCGGCCTGCATCCCGCTTCACTTCGACGGGCGGCTGCTCGGCGCCGTCGGCGTCTTCCAGCTGCTGCCGCAGAAGACCGGCCTCGTGGCGCTCGACCACGAGCTCTTCGAGCTCATCGCCACCCACGCGGCCAGGGCGCTGTACTGCACGGAGCTGCAGTCGCGCGTCGTGGGAGCGGCCGGGGCCGCGCGATGACGGCGGAGCGCTCGGGCGCGGCCCGGAGCGGCGCCACGAGCGAGCTCGTTTCGGAACGGGGCGCCGACGGGTCGCCCCGCGATGAGAGCCGGGACCTGATCCGCGTCTACCTGCAGCCCGGCCAGCTGTATGCGGCCGGCCAGCCCAGCGCGGTGACCACGGTCCTCGGCTCGTGCGTCGCGATCTGCCTCTGGGACGACGCCGTTTCCATCGGCGGCATGAACCATTACCTGCTCCCGTTTTTCGCCGGAGCGGGCAAGGGCTCGCCGCGTTTTGGCAACGTGGCGGTGGCCCAGCTCGTCGAGCGCCTCATTGCGCTCGGCGCGGCGCGGTCGCGGCTCCAGGCCAAGGTGTTCGGCGGCGCGTGCGTGCTCGAGGCCTTCCAGGCGCGCCAGGGGCATCTCGGCGAGAAGAATGCCGGCGTGGCCTTCAAGCTCCTCGAGGAGCTCGGGATCCCGGTCGTGTCCCGCGACGTCGGGGGACGCTCGGGACGCAAGCTCATCTTTCACACCGACCTCGGCAATGCCTGGGTCGCGAAGCTCTAGAGGACCATGGAATTCGACGCGGAAGCCCTGCTGCTGACCTTCATCGCCGAGACGGAGGAGAACCTCCGGACGATCGAGGAGGGCTTGCTGTCCTTGGAGCGCAATCCCGGCGACGCCGAGGTCCTTCAGACGGTCTTCCGCATGGCCCACACGTTGAAGGGCAACTCGGCATCGCTCGGCTTCACGGGTGTGGCGGAGTTCGCCCACGTGCTCGAGGACTTGCTCGAGAAGCTGCGAAAGCACGCCGAACCGGTCACGGCCGAGCTCGTCACGACGCTCCTCGAGGCCGTGGACTCCCTGCGCGAGATGCTGCCGGTGGCGGTCGAGGGCGACCACGAGATTTCCGCCAGGCACCGTGAGGTCCTGCGGCGCCTCTCGGCCGGAGCGGCCGCGCCCAAGGCGGCCGTGGCCGCGACGCCGGAGCCGGCTCCCGCCGCCGCGACGGAGGCGCCGTCCCGGGCGGACGACTCGAACCGCACGCTGCGCGTCGCGATCGACAAGCTCGACCGGCTCATGACGCTCGCCGGCGAGATCGCGATCTCCCGGGGGCGCCTGGCGCAGATCCTCGAGGAAAGCCGGTTGCCCGGCGCGCTCGAAGCGCACCAGGACGCGGCACAGCTCTACGCCGAGCTCCAGGAGCTCGTCATGCAGGTGCGCATGGTCCCGGTCGGACCGACGCTGCGGCAGTACGTCCGGACCGTGAGGGACCTCGCGGCCGCGCAGGGAAAGCTGGCGCGCGTCGCGATCCAGGGCGAGGACGTCGAGGTCGACACGACGATCATCGAGCACCTGCGCGACCCCCTGACGCACATGATCCGCAACGCCATGCACCACGGCATCGAGACGCCGGAGGTGCGGCGCGGGAAGGGCAAGGACCCCTGCGGCGCGATCGCCCTCTCGGCATGGCGCGAGGCGGGGTCGATCGTCGTGGAGCTCGCCGACGACGGCGCCGGTTTCAACCGGGCCCGGATCGTCGAGGAGGCGCGCCGCCGCGGGCTTTCCGACGACCCGGAGAGGCTTCCCGACGCCGAGCTCTATCGCCTCGTCTTCGAGCCCGGGTTCTCGACCGCCGAGCGCGTCACCGAGTGGTCCGGCCGGGGCATGGGAATGGACGTCGTGCGCGACCGCATCGCGGCCCTGCGGGGATCGATCGCGATCGAGAGCTGGCCCGATGCGGGAACGTCGATCAAGATCCGCCTCCCGTTGACACTCGCCATCATCGAGGGCTTCGGGGTCGGCATCGGCGCCGAGACGTACGTGATCCCGGTCGACCGGGTGGTCGAATGCATGGAGCTTCCGGGCCGCGCCGGCAAGCGCGAGCGCCACGGCATCCTGCAGCTGCGCGGCGAAGCCCTTCCCTTCGTCCGGCTGCGCGAGCTCTTCGGCGCGGGCGGCGCGGAGCCCGAGAGGGAGAGCGTCGTCGTCGTCCGGCACGACCTCGCGCGCGCGGGCATCGTCGTGGACCGCCTCCACGGGCAGGCCCAGGCGGTCATCAAGCCGCTCGGCGAGCTCTTCCAGGGCGTGCGCGGCCTCTGCGGCTCGACGATTCTCGGCGACGGAAAGGTGGCGTTCATCCTCGACGTGCCGGGCCTTCTCGAAAACCTGCTGTCCCAGAACATGGCCGCCACGGCGGCGTGAGGAGCTGAAGATGAACCTGCGAAATCGCGTGCTGATCTTTCTTCTCGTCGCGATCGGCATCTCGGCCGTCCGGATCGGCGCCGAGGACGCCAGCGCGTACAAGCTGATCGTGCACCCGTCCAACCCGGCGGCGCAGATGACGCGCCTGAAGGTCGGGGAGTTCTTCCTGAAGAAGGCGACGCGCTGGCCCGACGCCCTCCCGGTGATGCCGGTGGAGCCCTCCGGGAAGTCGCCGGTCCGCCAGCGCTTCACGCTCGAGGTCTACGGCAAGCAGGTCATCGCGATCTCGGCCTACTGGCAGCAGATGATCTTCAGCGGCAAGGGCGTTCCGCCCCCCGAGAAATCCAACGACGCCGACGTCGTGGCGTTCGTCCGGGACACGCCGGGAGCCATCGGCTACGTGTGGGCCGGGGCCGACGTCTCGGGCGTGAAGGTCGTCGCGGTCACGGATTGACGGTCCGAGGGAGTGAAGGAGAAAACATGCTCAAGAACCTGTCGCTGCGTTGGAAGGTGATCCTGCTGCCGTGCTTTGCCGCGGTCGGGTTTCTCCTGCTCCTCGCCGTGAACTTCGTCCTCGGCCGCCGCGAAGAGAAGCAGCTCGGGCTGATCGAGTCGGGCTTCGTCCCGTCGCTCGAGCTCTCGCGCGACCTCGAGGACACGCTGACGGCCCTGCAGCGGCAGCTCCAGGACGCCGTCGCCGCCCAGGACGTCGCGGGGCTGACGGCAGCCGGAGCCCTGCGGGACCGGTTCCTGAAGCGCCTCGACGACGAAAAGGACAACCCGGTGATCGACCGCGACGAGCGGGAGAAGCTCGTGCGCGGCTTCCAGGACTACTGGACGCTGGCGAGCGCCGTCAGCGGCCGCATGATCTCGGCCAAAGCCGGCGAGGACCTCACGCAGAACCTGACGTCCATGACCGCGCAGTTCAACCAGATCACGGAGACCCTCAAGGGCCGCACGCGCCACGATCGCGAGGCCGTGCAGGCAGCCTTCGCGGGGGCGCGGGCGAGCCAGCACTGGCGCTGGGGAGCGATGTCGGGCATCGCCCTTCTGTGCCTCGTGGCCTCGCTCGGCGTGGCGCTCGTCGTGACGCGCGCCGTCGCGGCCCCGCTGTCCGCGATGACCTTTCACCTCGGGCAGATGGTCCAGGGCGGGGGAGACCTCACGCGCCGGATCCCGGTCACCTCGCGCGACGAGATCGGCCAGATGGCCACGCTCTTCAACCGCTTCGTCGAGCGCCTGGCCGAGATCATCGGCGACGTGCGCAGCGGGGCGAGCGCCGTGACCGGCTCCTCGTCGCACGTCGTCGCCGTGTCCGGGCAGGTTCTGTCGGCCTCGAGCCAGGTGTCCGCCTCGGCGCAGGTCGTGTCGCAGGGCACGAGCGAGCAGGCGGCGTCGGTCGAGGAGACGACGTCCTCGCTCGAGGAGATGAGCGCGTCGATCACGCAGAACGCGGAGAACAGCCGCCAGATGGAGTCGATGGCGCTCCAGGGCGCCAGGGACGCCGAGGAGAGCGCGGCGTCGGTCAAGGAGACGATGCTCGCGATGCAGGCGATTGCCGAGAAGGTGTCGATCGTCGAGGAAATCGCCTACCAGACGAACCTGCTCGCCCTGAACGCGGCCATCGAGGCCGCGCGCGCGGGGGACCACGGCCGCGGATTCGCCGTCGTCGCGACCGAGGTGCGCAAGCTCGCCGAGCGCAGCCAGGCGGCTGCCAAGGAGATCGGCGGCCTCGCCGGCTCCTGCGTGCGGCTGGCGGAGCGGTCGGAATCCCTGCTCGAAAAGCTGGTTCCCTCGATCCGCAGGACGACGGACCTCGTCCAGGAGGTCGCCGCGGCCTCGGCCGAGCAGTCCTCGGGGGTCGCGCAGATCAACCGCGCGCTCGGCCAGGTGGACCACGTCACGCAGAGGAACGCGTCCTCGGCCGAGGAGCTGTCCTCGACCGCGGAGGAAATGGCGAGCCAGGCCGACGCGATGCGGCGGCAGGCCGAGGCTGTCCTGAAACAGGCCGAGAGTCTTCACCGACTGATGGCTTTCTTCCGGATCGGGGCGGCCGACGCTCCGGCCGCGAGCCCCGAGGCGCCCGCGCCGGCACCGGAGGTTCTCGATTCCTGGGACACGATGGCGGAGGCGAGCGAGGCCGCGGCGTTCGCGCCCTATCTCGCCGCGCGCTCCGCCGTCAGCGGCGCGGGCGACGGCGACTTTCGGCGGACCTGGGAGTCGTGAGGCGGCGATGCTGAAGAACCTTGGGATCGGCGCTCGGATCCGGCTCGCCATGGGCCTGTGCCTGGCGACGACGCTGCTCATTGCGGCGCTCGGCTACAGCGGCATCGCGCGGGTCTCGGACATGACCGCCTCGATGCTCTCGCACGAGGCGCGGCTCGCCTCGGTGTCCGCCTCCGCGCGCGCCGACGTCCAGGCCATGCGGCGCTTCGAGAAGGAGCTCGCCGTCCACGTCGGCAACGCCGACAAGGAGGGCGAAGACCTGGGCCGGTGGAACGACCAGCGATACCGGCTCACGGAGCGGCTTGGAAGCCTCGAGCGCGACGCGGACGTCCCCGAGGACCGCGAGCTCGCGCGCGGGATGCGCACCGACCTTGCCGGGTACGAGAGCGGCTTCTACCGGATCGTCGCGCTCGTGCGCCAGCGGTCGCTCAAGTCAACGGGCGACGTGAACCGGGAGATGGACTCCTACCGGGACACGATCGAGCGGCTCGAGAAGGCCGCCGGAGACGTCGCGGCCGCCAACTTCAAGCGCATGGGCGAGCGCGAGAAATCCCTCGCGGCCCAGAAGGCCTGGACCGCGCGGGCCATGGTGGCCGTGATGCTCGTGACCATCCTGCTCGGGGCCGCGCTCTCGGCGAGGCTGGCCCGGGGCGTGACGGGCCCGATCCAGCAGGCCGTCCGCGTCACCGAAGCCATCGCCCGCGGGGACCTCGTCGTCTCGGTGCCGTCCTCGGGCCGCGACGAGGTCGGCCAGCTGCTCAAGGCGATGGGCCAGATGGCCGAGCGCCTGCGCGGCGTCGTGGCGGAGGTGCGTTCGGGCGCCGACGCTCTCGCGCGCACCTCGGGCCAGGTCGTGGAGGTCGTGGGGCAGGTGTCCTCGGCGTCGAGCCAGGTCTCGGCCTCGGCCCAGACCCTCTCGCAGGGCACGAGCGAGCAGGCGGCGTCGGTCGAGGAGACGACCTCCTCGCTCGAAGAGATGAGCGCCTCGATCACGCAGAACGCGGAAAACAGCCGCGAGATGGAGCAGATGGCGCTCCAGGGGACGCGCGACGGCGACGAGAGCGCCCGTTCGGTGGACGACACGGTGGACGCGATGCGCTCGATCGCGGAAAAGATCTCGATCGTCGAGGAGATCGCTTACCAGACGAACCTGCTCGCGTTGAACGCGGCGATCGAGGCCGCGCGCGCCGGGGAGCACGGACGAGGGTTCGCGGTCGTGGCGACCGAAGTGCGCAAGCTCGCCGAGCGCAGCCAGGCCGCGGCCAGGGAGATCGGTGGCCTCGCCGTCTCCTCGGTGAAGGTGGCCGAGCGCTCCCGTCAGCTCCTCGGAGCGCTGGTGCCCGCCGTGCGCAAGACCTCGGACCTCGTCCAGGAGGTCGCGGCGGCCTCGCTCGAGCAGTCCTCGGGCGTGGCGCAGATCAACCGCGCTCTCGCACACGTGGACCAGATCACGCAGAGGAACGCCTCGTCGGCCGAGGAGCTGTCCTCGACGGCGGAAGAGATGGCGAGCCAGGCCGACGCGATGCGTATGCAGGCCGAAGCGGTCCTGAAGCAGGCGGAGGGGCTCCACCGCGTCGTGGCGTTCTTCCGGACGGACGCCCTGGCCGGCCCTCTGGCGGCCGTGCCCGCGGCGGTCCCCGAGCCGGGCCCTGCCGAAGAGGCCGTGTTCCCGGCGCCGGCCGCGCCGCGCGCGGCTCCGGCGCCCGTGATGGCGTTGGCTCCCGCGCGGGCGAAGGCGCGCGCGGGCGGCGCTCCCGAGCGCGAGTTCCGGCGCTTCTGAAGAACGGAGAGACGACCATGATGCCGATGTCCGCCGCCGCCAAAGCGCCCGACCGGGCCCAGTACCTGACGTTCTCGCTCGCCGGAGGGGAGTACGCCATCGCGGTGCTGCGCGTGCGCGAGATCATCGAGCACGAAGCCGTGACCCGCGTCCCGTCGACGCCGCCTTTCGTCCGGGGCGTGATCAACCTGCGCGGCAGCGTCGTGGCCGTCGTCGACCTCGCCCGCAAGTTCGGCCTTCCCGAGAGCCCGGTCACCAAGCGGACCTGCATCATCATCGTAGAGGTCGAGTCGGACGACGGCAGGCTCGTCATGGGCGTTCTCGCCGACGCCGTCGACCAGGTCGTCGAGTTCCGCCCCGCGGAGATCGAAGCGCCGCCCTCCTTCGGAACGCCGGTCCGCGTGGACTATCTGCAGGGGCTGGGCAAGCTCGACGGCGAGTTCGTCCTGATCCTCGACACCGACCGCGTGCTTTCCGCGGGCGAGCTCTCCGAGGTCGCGACCGCGCCCGAGCAGGCGCCTGCCGCAGGGGCCGCGCCGGTCGGACCGCCCGCCGCCGCGAAGGCCGTGAAGGCCGCGGCCGAGGGAGGCCGCGCTTGACGCTGGCCGCCCGCGCCCCGCAGGCCGCCCTCGACGCGCTCGAGCGCATGCGCCCGATCAGCGAGCGGGAGTTCACGCTCTTTCAGGGCCTGATCCTGCGCGACGCCGGGATCTACCTCGCGCCGGCCAAGAAGGCCCTGCTCGTCGGCCGCCTCTCCAAGCGCCTGCGGGCGCTCGGCCTGCCCTCGTTCGGCGCGTACTACCAGCGCATCGTCGAAGAGGACGATCGCGAGGAGCGCATGCAGATGCTCGACTGCATCGCGACGAACGAAACCCACTTCTTCCGGGAACCGCGCCAGTTCGAGTTCCTGGAGAAACAGGTCATCCCGGTATGGAAGGAGCGGGGACCGCGCGTCCTGCGCGTCTGGAGCGCGGGCTGCTCGACGGGCGAGGAGCCGTACTCGCTGGCGATGATGCTGCTCCACCACTTTCCCCTGGGCTCGGGCCGGCAGATCGAGATCCTGGCGACCGACATCTCGACGCGGGTGCTCGCGCGCGCCGAGGCGGCCGTCTGGCCGCTCGACAAGGCGTCGGAGATTCCGCTCGCTTACCGGAAGGCCTTCATGCTGCGGGGCACGGCGTCGCAGGAGGGAAGGATGAAGGCGGCGCCCGAGATCCGCTCCCTCGTCCGGTTCGAGCGGCTCAACCTGAACGACGAGCGCTACGCGGTGCGGGGCCCCTTCCACATGATCTTCTGCCGCAACGTCCTCATCTATTTCCAGATGGAGACCAAGCTCAAGGTCATCCACCGGCTCCTCGACGTGCTGGCCCCGGACGGGCTCCTGTTCCTCGGGCACGCGGAGAGCCTGAACGCCGTCACGGACCGCGTCGCGACGGTCGTGCCGACCGTGTACGCGCCCGCGAGGCCGAAGGCGGCCGCCCGGACCCTCGCGGCGTCCTCGGAGGCGCGCAGCGCATGACCGCGCGCGCGACCTCGGCGGGAGTCGGGACGGCGGCGGGAGCCGCCCGCGCCGCACGGCCCCTGCACGTGCTCGTCGTGGACGACTCGGCCGTCGTGCGCCAGACGCTGTCGGCGCTTTTCGCGCTCGAGGGCATCGAGGCGACGGTCGCAGCCGACCCCTACATCGCGATGGAGAAAATGAGCCGGCAGCGGCCCGACGTCATCGTGCTCGATCTCGAACTGCCGCGCATGCACGGGCTGGACTTTCTCGCGCGGATCATGGAGGAGGACCCGATCCCCGTCGTGATCTGCTCCGCTCTGACCGGCGGCGGCACGGACACCGCGATGCGCGCCCTCGAGCAGGGGGCGCTCGCCGTCGTCACGAAACCGAAGCTCAACATCCGCGAATTCCTCCACGAGTCGGCCGTTCTTTTCGTGGACGCCGTGCGCGGCGCCGCGCAGGCCCGCGTGGGCAAGCGCCGCCCGACGGCTTCGCCGCGGCTGACCGCCGACGCGGTCCTGCCGCCGCGGCCCGGGCCGGCCGCCGGAGTCCCGGCCGATCGCATCGTGGCGATCGGCGCGTCGACCGGAGGCACGGAGGCGCTCGCCTCGCTGCTGCAGGCGATGCCGCACGACGGGCCCGGGATCGTCGTCGTGCAGCACATGCCGGAGGGATTCACGGCGGCCTTCGCGGCGCGGCTCCATGGGTTGTGCCGGATGGAAGTGAAGGAGGCGGTCGGGGGAGACCGTGTGCGGCCCGGCCTCGCGCTCATCGCGCCGGGCAATCGCCACGCCCTCGTGCGCCGGCGAGGGGACGCCTACGAGATCGAGCTCTCGGAGGGCCCTCTCGTTTCCCGGCACCGGCCGAGCGTGGACGTGCTCTTTCGCTCGGCGGCCCAGGCGGCCGGCGCCGGGGCGATCGGGGTCCTGATGACGGGGATGGGCGACGACGGGGCCCGCGGCCTTCTCGAGATGAAGGAGGCGGGCGCCGCGACGCTCGCCCAGGACGAGGCGTCCTGCGTGGTGTTCGGCATGCCGCGCGAGGCGATCGCGCGCGGGGCCGTGGACGAGGTGCTGCCGCTCGACAGGCTGCCTGCCGCGATCCTGAAGCGGGCGTCCCGCGCCGCGGCGGCTCCCGGAGGGGGCGCATGAGCGAGGCCCGGGGACCGTCCCTCGAAGCGCTGGTGCGCGACCTGGCGGGCAAGAGCCGCGCGCTCTCGACCGACCTCGCCGAGCAGAGCGAGCGGCTGGCGCGCCGCGCGCGCGAGCTCGAGGAAGACCTCGGCGCGGCGCAGTCGCTCCTGGCCGCATCCGCGGGCTCCGCGCCGGGCGACGGCAATGGCAACGGAAAAGGAAACGGCAGCGGCGGCGACGCTTCCGCGCGGCCAATCGAGGACCTCGAGCGGGAGAACAGGGATTTTGCGCGCCGGTGCGTCCAGCTCGAAGAGCACTCGGCGAATCTCGCGAACCTCTATGCGGCCACGTACCAGCTCCACGCGACGCTCGATCCGGACGCGGTCGTCAACTGCATCGTCGAGATCTCGGTCAACCTCATCGGCGCGGCCGAGTTTTCGCTGTACCTGCTGGAAGAGGGCAAGGGCGACTTTGCCCTGCGCGTGCGCGAGGGAGAGCTCCCGCCGGAGATCACGCACCTGCCCGAGCCCGTGTATCCGCTCGAGCAGTCGGCCGTCGTCGAGAAGCGGACGCTCTTCGCGGTCGAGAAGCAGGAAGGCCCGATCTGCTGCGTGCCGCTGCTTCACGAGGACAGGCTGATCGGGTTGCTCTCGATCTACGCTCTGCTTTCGCACAAGGCCGCGTTCACGCCGCTCGACCGGGAGCTCCTCGAGCTGCTCTCGGGGCAGGCGGCGGTCGCGCTCGTGTCGTCGCAGTCGTTCGCCTCGATCGACCGGAAACTGAAGACCGTCCAGCGCGTGATGGACTTCATCAAGAAGGGCTAGAGCCAGTGAACCCCGCCGCCATGCCCGAAACGCCGCCGCCGGACGCGCGCGCCCTCGAAGGGCGCCTCGAGGACCTGCCGCTGTGCGACATCCTCCAGGTCCTGCAGGTCAGCGGCAAGACCGGCGGCCTCTTCCTGACGCACGCCGACGGGCGCAGCGCCGTGATCCTCTTCCGCAACGGCCGCATCGTCCAGGTCATGGGGGCGGAGAACTACCAACCGCTCGGCGAGCGGCTCGAACAGCGGGACGTCATCACGAGAAAGCAGCTCGAGGACGCCTCGGCCTACATGGCCTCCTTCCCGGGCATGCGCCTTGGCGACGCCTTCGTCGAGCTCGCGTTCCTGACGCGCGGCCGTGTCGAGGCCGAGGTCAAGGCCATGATGGCCGAGACGGTCCAGAGCCTCGTGTCCTGGAGCGAGGGGCAGTTCGAGTTCCGCGTCGGCGTGCTCTGGCCGGGCCCGGACGTGCCGCCGTCCTCGAGCGACTTCATGCTCGAAGAGGGCGTCGAGCCGCAGCGGATCATCGTGGACCTGGCCGGACGCCGGAGCGGGGACGACACGGCGCCTCTCGGGCGGCGCGCGCCGAAGACGCAGGAAGAGCAGGCCGAGGAAGAGGTGCAGGCGCTGCTCGTGTCGTTGAACGACGGCAAGACCCCGTCCGAGGGCGAGCCGGGCGACCCCGAGGCCGTCCGCGCCGCGCGCAAGTTCCTGTCCCTGTCCGAGGAGCTCTTCTCCGTGCAGGGACGCGGCGAGATGGGCCTCGTGCTCCTGCGCTACGCGAGCGAGCTCTACTCCGACGGGGCGCTCGTCCACTGCCAGCCGACGGGCTTCAAGATCCTCGGCCAGTTCGGCTCGCCGATGGTCTGGGGCGTCGACGCCTACGAGCCGGGCAAGAACTTTTTCCTCAAGGAGGAGTGCCCGGTCCTCGAGATGGTGCGGACGGCGCAACGGCCGTACGCGGGCCTCGTGCGGCGCACGCCCGAGGGCGCCCTGGTGCCCGCGACCAAGGGTGCGGCTGGCGTCGTCGCGGCGCTGATGATCCCGATGAGCGTGCTCGGCGCGACGGCCCTGATCCTCGTCTGCCGCACGGCCGTGGCCGGCGCCCCGGACGCGCGCGCCCTCGTGGCGCTGGCCCGCCAGGTCGCGCTCGCTTTCGAGAACCTGACGCTGCGGGACATCGCGCAGCGCAAGGGGAAGACGGCTTAGCGATCCATTGCGCGGCGCCTGGAGGGATCCCCCGGGCCTGCGGCCCATCGGGATGACAGGGGAGAGCGTTCCTCGTCGAGCCGACACTCTGGCTCTGTCATCCTGAGCGCAGCGAAAGATCTCTTTAGTGTCCGGGTGAAGCTAGAATCGGCGCGATGGCCCCCCTCCGCACCTCCGAGATTCTCGACCGGACCCTCTCCGGCGAACGCCTGTCCCCGCGCGACGCGGTGACGTTGCTCGAGGAGGGCAACCTGCTGGCGCTCGGCGCCGCCGCCAACGCGGTGCGCAACCGGCGCAACGACCCGGCGGTCGCGACGTACATCGTGGACCGCAACATCAACTACACGAACGTCTGCGTCTACCGCTGCCAGTTCTGCGCCTTCTACCGGCCGTCGGCGCAGCACCCGGAGGCCTACGTTCTCTCGCAAGAGCAGATCGGCGAGAAGATCCAGGAGACCATCGACCTCGGCGGCACGGGCGTGCTCCTGCAGGGCGGCGTGCACGCCGGGCTTGCGTTCTCCTTCTACGAGGAGATGTTCCGGTTCATCCGGAAGACGTTCCCGACGATCCACCTCCACGCGCTCTCGGCGCCCGAGGTCTACTTCCTCCAGAAGCTCACGAAGTGGCCGATGCGCGACGTCATCGCGCGGCTGAAGGACGCCGGCCTGCAGTCGATCCCGGGCGGCGGCGCCGAGATTCTCGAGGACTCGGTCAGGAAGCGCATCTGGTCGCTGACGAAGGCCCCCACGGAAAAGTGGGTGGACGTCCACGAGTCCGCGCACGGCCTCGGCATGCGCACGACGGCGACCATGATGTTCGGCGTGGGGGAGACGCTGGCCGAGCGCGTCGAGCACATGGAGGTCGTGCGCGATCTCCAGGACCGCACGGGCGGCTTCACCGCCTGGATCCCGTGGACGTTTCAGAAGGAAAACACGGAGCTCGACGGGAAGGTGGACGAGGCCGGCGGTTTCGAGTACCTGAAGACGCTGGCGGTCTCGCGCCTCTTTCTCGACAACGTGACGCACGTCCAGGGCTCATGGGTCACGCAGGGCCCGAAGATCGGCCAGGTATCGCTCTCTTTCGGCGCCGACGACCTCGGCTCGATCATGATCGAAGAAAACGTCGTCTTCGCGGCGGGCGCGCGCAACAAGATGAGCCAGGACGAGATGCGCCGCGTCATCGCCGACGCCGGCTACACGCCCGTCCAGCGGCGCACGCTCTACGACGCGTGCAAGCAGCCCTGCTGCACGGGACCGATCCCGATGCCGAGGCCCATCCACGCGGGCCTGCCCGCTCACGGCGCCGACATCGACGCCGGTCTCGCGTCGGCGTAGGCGTCCCCCCCCTCTCCCTGACCCTCACCCCGAGGGGGAATTTGAGCGCGAGACCGTTCCTTACGGTGCCGTCGCCGTGGGGGCCGTCTTCGCGGCGTCTGCGCGCGAGCGCTCCCAGCAGGACCCGGCGTAAAAGGCGAGGGCGGCCAGGACGACGGCGCCGATCGCGCGCAGCAGGACTCTCGTCCGGCGATGTTTCCAGGGGGGCTCGGAGCGAAACGTGACGCGCTCGGAGGCCTGGCGCAGCTGCTCGGCCTGGAAAGCGCGCAGGTCGAGCACGAGGTCGCGGGCGGTCTGGTAGCGGTCGGCCGGGTCCTTCTCGAGGCAGCGGAACACGAACGCCTTGAGGTCGTCCGGGATCTTCTGGACCTCCGCGTGCTTGCGCGGGTCGTCTCGCAGGACGGCGCCGAGGGTCTCGACGGGGCTGTCGCGCATGAAGGCGCGGCGGCCGGTGAGCATCTCGAAGAACGTCGCGCCGAGCGAGAAGACGTCGGTGCGCCCGTCGATGGGCTTGCCGCGGACCTGCTCGGGCGACATGTAGCCGGCCGTGCCGACGAGAAACTGCGAGCTCGACCCGCGCCCGCCCGTGATCGTGTCCGACAGGCCCGCGGTGCGCGCGGGCTGCTCGATGCGGGCGATGCCGAAGTCGAGGATCTTGGCGCGGCCTTCGTTGGTGAGGAAGATGTTGTCGGGCTTGATGTCGCGGTGAATGATTCCCTTGTCGTGCGCCGCCGCGAGGCCATCCGCAATCTGGCTCGCGACCTCGACGGCCTTCTGCGGGTTGAGCGGGCCGGTTCTCAGGCGGTCGGCGAGACTCTCGCCCTGAAGCAGCTCGGTGACCGCGTAGGGCACCGCCTTGAACGAGCCCGTGTCGTGGATGGCCAGGATGTTCGGGTGGTTCAGCGTGGCGACGGCGCGCGTTTCGCGGTCGAAGCGGTGGAGGCTGTCGGCGTCGTGCGCGGCGGCGTCGGGAAGCAGCTTCAACGCCACCTCGCGCCGCAGGCGCGTGTCGCGCGCCCGGTAGACCTCCCCCATGCCGCCCTTGCCGAGCGGCCCGAGGATCTCGTAGGGGCCGAGCTGATCCCCGGCGGTCAGTGCCATGGAGCGCAAGAATACAGGGAAGCTCGCGCTAAACTGCAGTCCATGGAAATCTGGCTGCTGCGCCATGCCGTTGCGGAGGACCGGTCGGCCACCGGACGCGATGCGGATCGGACCCTGACCGAGGACGGGCACAAGCGGGCCCGCGAGGTGGCCCGGGGTCTTGCGGCGCTCGAGCCCGGGATCGAGCTCGTGCTGACGTCGCCCTTTGCCCGCGCGCGCCAGACGGCCGAGCCGGCGGCCAGGGCCTTGAAGCTGCTGGCGCGGCTGCGCGAGACGTCCGCCCTCGAGCCGGATGCCGACCCGGACGACGTGCTCGCCGAGATCCGCTCCGAGAAGATCGAATCGGTCCTGCTCGTCGGACACGAGCCGCACATGGGGGCCCTTCTCGGCCGCCTCGTCGCCGGGCGCCCGGGCCTCGCGATGCCCATGAAGAAGGCCGCCGTCGCCCGGCTTTCCTGGGAGGGCTCGGGCGCGGCCACGCTCCGGGCGCTGCTGCCGGCGCGCGTGCTGGCCCTGGTCGCGTCGTCCGAGGGGTAGCCGGGATCCTGTAGACTTCGCCCCTCGGTTGGTGGGCACCTTAACGATTCAGTGAGGAGGGGCTGGCATGGGCAAACTCGCACTCGGATGCCTCGGGATCCTCGTCATCGTCGTCGTGATCGCCGGAATTTCGTTGGCCGGAACCTACAACAAGCTCGTCACGCTCGGCGTGGACGTCGACAAGTCGTGGTCGGAAGTCGAGAACCAGTACCAGCGCCGGTCGGACCTGATCCCGAACCTGGTCCAGACCGTCCAGGGCGCGGCGAACTTCGAGAAGGAGACACTGACGGCCGTCACGGAGGCGCGCGCCTCGGTCGGCCGCGCCACGATCACGCCCGGCAAGGCCCCGGCCGACGCCGAGTCGCTCGCGCGGTACCAGCAGGCGCAGGACTCGCTCGGGTCGGCGCTGCAGCGCCTGCTCGTCGTCTCGGAGCGCTACCCGGAGCTGAAGGCGAACCAGAACTTCCGCGACCTGCAGGCGCAGCTCGAAGGCACGGAGAACCGCATCACCGTCGCACGAGGCCGCTTCAACGATTCCGCCCAGTCGTACAACACGGTCCTGAAGCGCTTCCCGACCAACCTGATGGCCGGCATTCTCGGATTCAAGGAGAAGCCCTTCTTCAAGGCGACGACTCCGGGAGCGGAAGAAGCGCCGAAGGTGCAGTTCAACTTCAACAACGCGGCGCCGACGGCGGCGCCGGCGCATTGATCCGGGGACCGCAGACGGCAGACCGCGGGCAGCAGACAGCAGGAGGCAGGAGGCAGGAGGCAGGCGGGTGATCCGTCGCAAGCCGTGGCTGTTTCTGGCGCTGGGCCTCGCCGTGGCGTCCTGGGCGCTCGCGGACCGCTACGACGAGCAGATCCCGGAAAAGCCGAAGCGCTACGTCACCGACCGCGCCGGAGTCTTCGGCCCCGGCGCGGCCGAGGCCCTGAACGCACGCCTCGAGCAGTTCGAGCGGGACACGTCCGACCAGCTGCTCGTCTGGGTGGACCGGAAAATCCCGGAAGGCTTCACGCTCGAGGACTTCACCGTCCGTGCCGCGCAGAAGTGGGGCGCCGGGCAGAAGAAGGAAGACAACGGGGCGATCCTCTTCGTCTTCACCGACGACCGCAAGGTCCGCATCGAGGTCGGCTACGGGCTCGAAGGCGCCCTGCCCGACGCGACGGCGAAGCAGATCATCGACGGCGAGATCGTGCCGCGGTTCCGTCAGAGCGACTACCCTGGAGGCATTGCGGCGGGCGCGGGCGCGATGATGGCTGCGGTCAAGGGCGAGTACAAGGGAACCGGCCGCACCGTGGACGAGGGCCGCCGCCGCAAAGGTGACCAGTTCGGCACCTGCCTCACGATGGCGATCTTTTTCGGCATCTTCTTCGTGCTCCCGATGATCCTCAGGCGCAACCGCTTCCGGAGTCACGGCGGGGGAGGCTGGTGGATGGGGGGCGGCGGCTTCGGCGGAGGCGGCGGCTTCGGGGGCTTTTCGGGCGGCGGAGGCGGCGGCTTTTCCGGCGGTGGCTTTTCGGGCGGGGGCGGTTCGTTCGGAGGCGGCGGCGCCTCGGGGAGCTGGTAGGCGATGGCGAGCCTCTTCTCACAATTCGACTCGGACCGGATCGTCGCGGCGATCGGCGCGGCGGAGAAGAAGACGTCCGGCGAGATTCGCGTCCACGTCACGCGCCGCATCCCGAAGGACCTCGAAGAGGGGGCGTTGCGGCGCTTCCACCTGCTCGGCATGACAAAGACGGCCGAGCGCAACGGCGTCCTGCTCTACATTGCCCCGCGCGCCCGGCAGTTCCGGATCCTCGGCGACGTCGCGATCCACGAGAAGTGCGGACTGGATTTTTGGAAGGACGTGGCCTCGGCGATGGAGGCGTCGTTCCGCAAGGGCGAGCTGACCGAAGGTGTCGTGAAGGGCGTCGAGCGGGTCGGCGAGGTCCTGGCGCGCCATTTCCCCCGGCGCAGCAGGGACAGGAACGAGCTGCCGGACAGGATCGACCAGGACTGAGATCCGGCCCCGCCCGGCCCGTAAGTTCCTCATTCCGCTGGGGCTTGACTTTGCCCCCAAAACCCTTATGATTCGCGGCTCTTATGTACGCAATCGTCCGCACCGGCGGCAAGCAGCTCAAGGTCTCTACCGGGGACGTCGTCCGGATCGAGAAGCCGGCTGGCGACACCATCAAGAAGGGCGAGACGCTCGCGCTTTCGGGCGGCAGCGTCATCCTGGTGTCCGGCGACGGGGCCGTTCGCACGGGGGCTGAGGCGCTCAAGGGTGTCAAGGTCTCCGCGAAGGTCCTCGGCGAAATCCGGACCCGCAAGGTCCTCGTTTTCAAGAAGAAGCGGACCAAGCAGTACCGCCGGACCAAGGGCCACCGCCAGACGATGATCCAGGTTCGCATCGACTCGATCGAAGGATAGGAGGATCCCATGGCACATAAGAAAGGTCAGGGTTCCTCCAGGAACGGTCGCGACTCGAACTCCCAGCGCCTCGGCGTGAAGGCGTTCGGCGGCCAGGTCGTCCCGGGCGGGACGATTCTCGTGCGGCAGCGCGGCACCAAGTTCTTTCCGGGCGTCAACGTCGGGCGCGGCAAGGACGACACCCTTTTCGCCAAGGTGGCCGGCACGATCCGTTTTCGCGACCAGGGTCGCCTCGGCCGCTCGATCTCGATCGAGCCCCTTTCCACGTAAATCGTGAATCGGAAATCGTGAACCGAGGCTGAACTCAGCCCGGCGCGATCGATTCAGGGTTCACGATTCACGGTTCCCGCCCCGTCCATGTTCATCGACACCGCCGAGATCTACGTCAAGGCGGGCGACGGCGGCAACGGCTGCATCGCCTTCCGGCGGGAGAAATTTGTCGCAAAGGGCGGGCCGTCGGGCGGGGATGGCGGCCACGGCGGTTCGGTCTGGGCCGTCGCCGACCCTTCCTACAACACGCTCTACCACCTGCGACACCAGAACCAGTTCCGCGCCGAGCGCGGGGAGCACGGCATGGGCTCGAACTGCCACGGCAAGACGGGCGCGGACGTCGAGGTCCACCTGCCGCTCGGCTCGGTCATCGTGGACGCGGAAAGCGGCGAGAATCTCGCCGACCTCGTCACGGCAGGCGAGCGCGTGCTGCTGGTCAAGGGCGGCAACGGCGGCTGGGGCAACCAGCACTTCGCGACCCCGACGCGCCAGGCGCCGCGCTTCGCCAAGCCGGGACTTCCGGGCGGGGAGCGCAAGCTCGCGATCGAGTTGAAGCTGCTGGCCGACGTGGCCATCATCGGCTTTCCGAACGCCGGCAAGTCCACGCTCATTTCGGCGATCTCGGCGGCGAAGCCGAAGATCGCGGACTATCCGTTCACGACGCTGGTCCCGCATCTCGGCGTCGTGACGTCGCACCATGACCGGCGCACGCTCGTCGTGGCCGACATCCCGGGCCTGATCGAGGGCGCGCACCGCGGGGCCGGTCTCGGGATCCGGTTCCTGAAGCACGTCGAGCGGTGCCGCCTCTTGTGCCACCTCGTGGACGCCTCGGCCGCGGGCGACGCCGAAAAGGACGTCGCAACGCTCGAGTCGGAGCTTTCGCAGTTCTCTCCCGAGGTCGCGCGGCGCCCGCGGATCGTGGTCGCGTCCAAGTGCGACGCGGTGTCCGACCCCGACCGCGTGGCCTCGATCCGCCGCGCGGCCGAGCGGCGGGGACTGCCCTTCCTCGAAATCTCGGCGGCGACCGGGGCGGGTGCAAGGGAGCTCGTCGGGTTCCTTTTTCACGAGGTGGCGGAGACACTGGCCCCCGCCGGGCCATCGGACCTCGCACAGGCTTCCGACCCGGAGTAACCTTTCTCCATGCGCATCGGCGTCTTTGGAGGCACGTTCGATCCCGTGCACGACGGGCACCTTCTTCCCGTCGAGGCGGCGGCCATGAAGTTCCAGCTGCGGCGCGTCCTTTACGTGCCCGCGCGCCTCTCGCCGCACAAGGACGTCCGGCCGACCGACGCGCGGCACCGCGTCGCGATGCTCGCTCTCGCCCTCGCAGGCCGCCCGGACTGGTCGATCGACCTCCAGGAGCTCGACCGCGAGCCGCCGTCCTTCACGGTGGACACGCTGCGGTCCATCGCCGCGCGGCACCCGGGCGACGAGCTGTGGCTTCTCATGGGGACCGACATCCTCGCGGGGTTCGACCGCTGGCGCGAGCCGGAGGCCATCCTGAAACTGGCCCGGATCGCGGCGTTCGAGCGGGAGCCATACACGGGGGCCGCCGTCCGGGTGCCCGGGGTGGCGGGTCTTCCGGATCGGCTGTCGGTTTTCGACGCCGGATCGGTTAGAATCTCTGCGACGGAACTTCGGAACGCGCTCGCAGCAGGCAGGAGCATCGGGGGCAGGGTTCCGGGGCCGGTCGCGGAGTACATCACGAAGCACGGTCTCTACAAGCCCGGGATGCCGCAGCGTTGAAGCCCGGCTTCTCCTCCCAGGACAAGGTCCGGGAAGGTCTCACCGCGGCGCTCGACCGCAAAGCCGCCGCCGTCCTCGTCTTCAACCTGACCGACCTGACGACGATGGCGGACTACTTCGTCCTCTCCACGGCGAGCTCGGATCGGCAGGCCCGCGCGATCGCGGAGGCCATCGCCGAGAAGCTGGGGCCCGCGAGCTCGGTCGAGGGGATGCAGACGGCGAACTGGATCCTGATGGACTACGGCGACGTCGTCTTCCACGTTTTCCAGGAAGAGGCGCGCCGCTTCTACGCCCTCGAGCGGCTGTGGGGCGACGCGCCGAACGACACGGGGTTTTTCAAGGACGGCCCGGCGCCGCCCTACCAGAACCAGCGGCTGTGAGGCGGCCCCTCGACGGGGCCTGCGCGAGCCGATAGCGGCATCCCATGGCGGAGAAGGCACCGAGGTCGCTCCGGTCGCATTTCCGGACTCGCAACCGCGCGCTGGGGCGGGAGATCGACGCCCTCGAGCGCGCGGCGAACCTGCCCTCGACGATCCTGATCCTCGGTGAGAGCGGCACCGGCAAGGACCGCCTCGCCCGCGCGATTCACGACGTCTCGGTGCGGGCCGCGGGTCCCTTCGTGCGGGTGGACGCGGCGAACCTCTCCGACGAGCTTTTCGAGAGCGAGCTCTTCGGTCACGAACGAGGGGCATTCACAGGGGCGTTCGCGGCCAAGAAGGGGTTGCTCGAGGTGGCCGAAGGCGGGACGGTGTACCTCGACGAGGTCTCGTCGCTTTCCCCGGCGGCTCAGGCGAAGTTCCTGCGCGTCCTGCAGGAGAAGAGCTTCCGGCGGCTCTCGGGCGTCACGACGCACGCCTTTCGCGCGCGGCTGATCGTGTCGTCGCGGCGCGATCTGGCGGCGCTCGTCGAGAAGGGCGCCTTCCGCGACGACTTTTTCTACCGTATCGACGTGGTCTCGATCCGCCTGCCGCGCCTGCGCGACCGGCGCGAGGACATCCTTCCGCTCGCGCGCGAATTCCTGAAGCGCGCCGCCGCCGCCTACGCGCGCCCGGCGCGCCGGTTCACGAAGGAGGCGGAGGCGACGCTCGCCCGCCACCCCTGGCCGGGCAACGTGCGCGAGCTGACCCACATCGTCGAGAAAGCGGTGCTCACGGCCGAGGGCGAGGAGATCGGCCCGAAGGACCTGCCGTTCGGATCGCTCGGAGCGCCCGAATCGCTGCTCGCCTCGGCGGTCGAGGACCGGTGGACTCTGAAGGAGCTGACGGACGCGTACATCGCCGAAACACTGCGCCGGGCGGGCGGCAATCGGTCGCTGGCGGCCAAGCGTCTCGGCGTCTCGCGAAAATTTCTCTGGGAGCGCGGGAAGAAATAGCCGCTGACGGTGCGATAAATCACGGCTTAGGCTGGACTTCTGGCCGAATTCGGGTATCATCGCGCATTCCAAAAAATGGCGCCGTGTCAACAGGTGACGGGCCGGAGAAAAAGGAGACCCACGAATGCCTTCGACAGCCACCAAGGCCGCCCGGATGAGCAAGAAGGACATGGAGAAGTACCGGCGGCTCCTCGAAGAAAAGAAGGGCATCCTCTCGGCCGAGATCGCCAAGACCCGCAGCGCGGAAGTCGAGACGACCGAAGAAGCGACGCAGGACATAGCCGACAAGGCTGTTTCGTCGTACACCCGCGAGTTCCTCTATTCGCTGACCGACGGC
>Ga0209048_10000562_pt1 | contig 39325 bp, 35 predicted proteins | sample FrelakmetCRP12CR_FD_187146 | JGI IMG/M metagenome (GOLD analysis project Ga0209048, IMG submission 187146) | Freshwater lake sediment microbial communities from the University of Notre Dame, USA, for methane emissions studies - CRP12 CR (SPAdes)... | ecosystem: Environmental > Aquatic >...
ACCCGGTCCTGCGCGTCGGTCAACGTCAGTTCCAGATGCGGATACGCGAGCGACCACGAGGCACGACTGCGCAGCGTCGCCGTCAGGATCAGCAGTCCGCGGTGCGCCGGATCCGCCTGCAGGTCGGACGACTCGATCGACAGGTCGCTCATCGCCATGTCGCGCAGCGGTCGGATCGCACATCCGGCGACGTCGCAGAGCCGCGCCAGCGCCGGCTGCGCGGCCGGCCAGCGCGCGGCGATCGCGTCGTGCAAGTGAAACACGGCCTGCGCCATGCCCAGCAGCAGAAGCAACACGATTGCAACGGCGTAAAAGACTGCATGCGCGCGCCCGAACCTGCCGCGTCCTGCCGAGGAAAAGCGATCGTCGTACGGTACCTCGCCCGCGTCGCCCCCTGCGTCCGCGGCGGATGTCTTCGCCACGCTCTCGGCCGGCGGCTCGAACGTCTCCTCGCGCAGTGTCGCGGCGGCGGGCGCCGCTCCATCGGCCGTCGGCGCGGCCAGCGCCTCTTCAACCGGGGTCGGCACGCCGGCACCCGGCACCGACGCCGACGCCAACGAAACCCGCTGCGCAATGCCGTCGAACACGGTCTTGCATTGTCCGCAGCGCACCTGTCCCGCGCGCACCGCGAGCTGCTCGGGCGTGACCCGGAACACCGTCGCGCAGCCGGGGCAGCGTGTGTATCTTTCGTCGGGCATTGAAGTGGGGGCGGGGGCGCTCGGAAGCGTCAGTCGCCGCCTCGCGTTCCGGGAGCGGGCTCGGATCCGCCGTTGCCGTGGCGCGTTCCCGCCAGACAAACCCAGCCGTCGTCGCGTTCGCAGACGTCGATATTAAACCAATGCCGATATTCGACTGCGACCACTTCCGCCTGCGTCTCCAGGATTCCGGACAGCACGATGCGCCCGCCCTCCCGCACGCGGCCGGCGAGCGCAGGCGCGAGCAGCACCAGCGGGTTCGCGAGAATGTTGGCGACGACGACGTCGAACGTCGTCTTTTCGTCGGCCGCAAGCCGATCGGCAGGGACAAAAGTCGTGTCGACGCGGTTGCGCGCGGCATTGGCGCGGCTTGCCGCGAGGGCCTGGGGGTCGATGTCGGCGCCGACGACGCGTCCCGCGCCAAGCCTGGCGGCGGCGATCGCCAGAATGCCGGATCCGCAGCCGTAATCGAGGACCGTTTCTCCCGCCCGCAGTTCACGGGCGAGCCATCGGAGGCAAAGGCGTGTCGTCGGATGCGATCCCGTGCCGAAGGCGAGCCCGGGATCGAGCTCGAGGTTGATCGCGGCGGGGTCGACCGGGTCGCACCAGGAGGGCACGACCCACAATCCGTCCGTGATACGGATCGGCTCGAACTGCGCCTGCGTGACGCGCACCCAGTCCCGGTCCGCGACGGGAAACGTTTCGTGCGGCGGCAGCGCGGTTCCCGCAGCCGCGAGCCGGGCGAGCGCGGCCGCTACGCCCGGGGCGCCGGCAAACAGCGCGGTCAGCCGGCTGACCGGCCACAACCGGTACCCGCCCGCGCCCGGCTCGCCGAAGAGCGCCGTTTCTTCCGATGTGCCGGCGTGCGGATCCGCGATGTCGACCGAGAGCGCGCCGGCTTCGAGCAGCGCGTCGCCCCAGCCCCCGGCAGCGTCGGCGTCGGCATCGAAAACGAGGGCGAAATAGCTCATCGTCGGTCGGCGTGAGCCGCGGCAGGGGCATCCTCGCGGATTCGCCGCGCGGCGGCCGGGTCCCCGGATTGTCGCGCGGCCCGGCGGCGTTGCGGCGGCGAGCCTCGGCCGCGTCGAAACGTCGTCCGGGAGACTACGCCGCCGGCTTGCGCTTCGCGAGCTTCTCCTCGAGATAGTGGATCGACGTGCCGCCGCGGAGAAACTTCTCGTCGAGTAACAGTTCCTGGTGAAGCGGGATGTTGGTCTTGATCCCCTCGACGACCATCTCGGACAGGGCGATGCGCATCCGCGCGATCGCCTGCTCGCGATTGTCGCCATACGCAATGACCTTGCCGATCAGCGAGTCGTAATAGGGCGGCACGAAGTAATTGTGGTAGACGTGCGAATCGACGCGGATCCCGGGCCCGCCGGGCGCGTGGTACGACGTGATGCGGCCCGGCGAGGGAACGAACGTGTACGGATCCTCCGCGTTGATCCGGCACTCGATTGCGTGTCCGCGCCGCACGATGTCACGCTGCCGGAACCGCAGCTTCTGGCCCGCCGCGACGCGGATCTGCTCCTGGACGAGATCGATGCCGGTCGTGAGCTCCGTGATCGGATGCTCGACCTGGATGCGCGTGTTCATCTCGATGAAGAAGAACTCGTCGTCCTGGTACAGGAATTCGAAGGTGCCGGCGCCGCGGTATGCGAGCTTGCGGCAGGCGTCCGCGCACCGTTCGCCGATGCGCGTTAGCGCGCGGATGGGGACGCCGGGGGCCGGCGTCTCCTCGATGATCTTCTGGTGGCGGCGCTGCATCGAACAGTCGCGCTCGAACAGGTAGACGGCGTTCTTGTGCTCGTCGGCGAGCACCTGGATCTCGATGTGCCGCGGATTGCCGAGGAACTTCTCCATGTAGACCGTCGGATTGCTGAACGCGGCCTGTGCCTCCGCACGCGTCAGCGACACCGCCGAGACGAGCGCGGCTTCCGTGTGCACGACGCGCATCCCGCGCCCGCCGCCGCCGCCCGCCGCCTTGATGATCACCGGATAGCCGATCGAGCGCGCGATCTTCACGACCTCCTTCGGGTCCTCGGGAAGCGCGCCCTCGGACCCCGGCACGCACGGCACGCCGGCCTTGATCATCGCCGCCTTCGCGCTGATCTTGTCGCCCATGAGCCGGATCGTGTCGGCGCGCGGCCCGATGAACACGAAGCCCGAGCGCTCCACCTTTTCCGCGAAGTCCGCGTTCTCAGACAGGAACCCGTAGCCCGGATGGATCGCCTGCGCGTCGGTGACTTCCGCGGCCGCGATGATCGCCGGCACGTTGAGGTAGCTCGCCGTGGACGCCGGCGGGCCGATGCAGACCGATTCGTCGGCAAGGCGCACGTATTTCGCCTCGCGGTCCGCCTCCGAATGCACGACGACGGTCCTGATCCCGAGTTCGCGGCAAGCGCGCTGGATGCGCAGCGCGATCTCGCCCCGATTGGCGATGAGAATCTTGCCGAACAGCTGGTTCGGATTCTTGGCCACGATGGGCGAGGACGGCGGGCGCAGCGGCGGCAAGTCAGGCGGCCTCGAGGGGCGGCTGGAACGCCCGCGCCGAACGGGCCGGCCCGGCCCGTGGCGCCGTTGTGCGCCCCGGCCTCATGCGATCACGACGAGCGGCTGCCCGAACTCCACCGGCTGGCCGTTTTCCGCCAGCACCTGCTTGACCACGCCCGCCTTGTCGGCCTCGATCTCGTTCATCAGCTTCATCGCCTCGATGATGCACAGCGTGTCGCCGACCTGCACCGAGTCGCCCACTTCGACGAACGGTTTGGCGCCCGGCGATGCCGCGCGATAGAACGTGCCGACCATCGGGCTCTTGACCAGATGCCCCTCCTGCTCGGCCGACGCGGCGGGGACCAGCGCCAGCGCCGGCGCGGGAGCCGGCATCGGCGCCGCCGCCACCTGCACGGGTGCAGGGGCGGCCGACGGCCCCGTGCCCGACACGGGAGCGCGGGTAATCCGTACCCGCTCCTCGCCTTCCTGGATCTCCAGTTCGGCGATCCCGGAACTCTCGACGAGTTCGATCAGGGTCTTCAGCTTGCGCAGATCCATTGCGTCACCCTGAAGAGGCAAGGATGGGAAGGCGCCGGCAGATGCATGCCCCCGCCCGGCGGCCGGCGCCATCGCAGCAGAGAGCACGAGCCAAGGGTAGCGACACCATCGATCGTGGTTGGGGCGTGCCCTGGACGTACAATCCGCGCAAAGCATTTGCCATCGGCGCCAAGTCTCCCTGCCAACAATCGAAGCCGGGAGTTTGGCGCAGATGGGGCGAATTTGTCCAGTGATCGCGCAAGATCGACGCATTCTTGCCCGAATCGCCGGTGGTCGATGATGAGCACGCCTGGGCGCGCCGGGCAGGGCACTCGCACCGGAATTCAAACACGCATCACCACGCCGACGACGGAAATGCTCGGTGACCAGCGCCGACCCGGCCAAGGGGCGACCCGGCGGTTAGGCGATGATGGAGGCTGAAAGGGACGCTTTTACAACAATTGGCCGAGAATGGATCTCAACGCGGGCTCTGCGAAGGGGCCGAGCCGGGTGTGAACGATGCGCCCGGAGCGATCGATGACGATCGTGAACGGGAGCGCACCGAGCCTGTTGCCGAGCGTCTTCGAGAGCTCGATCGCGCCGTAACCGCCGATCAGCGTCGGATAGTTGAGGCCGAGCTCGGCCGCAAATTCCTGCACCTTGTCCGGCTGGTCGATGGCGATCCCGACGAACTGCAGCCCGCGGTCGCCGAACTCTCGCTGGGCCTTCACGAACTCGGGCATCTCTGCCCGGCAGGGCGTACACCAGGTCGCCCAGAAGTTGACGACCAGCACCTTCCCTTTCCACTGGGCGAGGGACTGTTGGCGGCCGGTCGCGTCCGGCAGCGCGACACCGAGCAAGGCCGCCGAGCCCTCGCCGCGCGGGTCTTCGACATCACCATCAGTCGAGCTCGCTCCGAAATGAAACCCGGCGGCGAGGGCCAACAGGCCGGCCACCGCGAACGCCGATCCCGCGAGCCATCGTCGCGTCATGCAGGGGCGAGCCCTAGCATGTAAGTGAGCACTCGCACTATGAGCTTGCGCACCCGTGCGCCCATCAGTTGAACCAGGACTTGCGCGCCGGCGAGGCGGCGACCGGCGGACCGGGCGGACCGCCTGACGCCGGCAAACGCAGCGTGACGTTTTGAACCTGGGGCGGGTAGCAGACACCTGCATCCGCGCAGCCTTGCGACTCCGCTCGCACGGTGACCTGCCGGCCCGGCCGGGCCTCGTCGAGCGACAGGCTGATCGCAAGCATGCCCCGGTAGGTCTCGACCCGACCGAAGAACTCGTCCTGCTTCATCTTTCCGGCCGGGAATGTCGGTGCGGATCCGAGCGCGCCGGGTTCGACGCTGAACTTGAGTTTCTCCCGGTAGAGGTAATAGCCGTCGGCGATGGCGTACCTCGCCTCGACGGTCCTTTCGTCCAAAGCCTGGACGCTGAACGCGAATGCGCGCTCCGGCTCGAGGAGCTTCACCTGCGCCTGCGCAGTTCCTCCGACCGCCGACGCGATCGACAGACCGAGCGTCAATGCGCAAGCCCGGCCGACCGGCATCGCCGAGTCAGGTCGCGGCGGTTTCGGCGACGATCCAGTCGAGGTAGGGCGCAAATCCATCGGTGATGGGGACAGCGACGATCTCCGGAAGTTCGTAAGGATGCCGTGCGCGGATCGCCGCCTCGACCTCGGCGTAGCGTCCGGACCAGGTCTTCAGGGTGACCTGGACCTCCTCCGCGGTTTCGATTTCACCCCGCCAGTGGTAGAGTGATTCCGCCGGCGCGCCGACCGTGGCACAGGCTGCAAGCCGCGCCTCGACGAGTGCGCGAGCGAGCGATTGCGCCGATGCGCGATCGGGCATCTGGGTCAGTACCAGGATCGCCGCGCCGGCCAAGGAGTCTCCATGCGATTCATGTTCCTGCTGATTGTACTGGGTTTCCCCCTGATCGACCTGTACGCGACCGTCCGCTTCGCGCGATGGACCGGCGTGCCGGTATGGGCGTGGCTCGCGATATCGTGCATGGCCGGCCTCTGGCTGCTGCGCAACGAGCGCATGGCCTTCCGCGCCAACACGGTCGCGGCCATGCATGGCGACCAGCCGCTGCTGCGCGGGCTCCTCGACAGCGGGCGCAAGGTGCTCGCCGGCGCGCTGTTCCTGCTTCCCGGCGTCCTCAGCGACCTGGTCGCGCTCGTGCTGCTCGCGCTGCCGCTCAACCTCGGGCGTGAATTCGCGCCGCGGGCCGCGGCGGCCGGACCCTCGCGGCGCGCTGGAAGGTCGATCGACGGCGAGTACCGCCGACTGGACTGACAGACTGACGCTCTACTTCGCCCGGTCCATCAGGGTCGGTTCAGCCTTGTCCGCGCGCCGGTAGGACCAGACGATCATCGCGGCGCCGATGACGATCATGGGCAGCGAAAGCCACTGCCCCATCGTCAGGCCCAGCGCGAGCAGGCCCATGAAGCTGTCGGGCTCGCGCGCGTACTCGGCGACGAACCGGCAAATCCCGTACCCGACGAGGAACAGCCCCGACGGCGCGCCCATCGGGCGACGGCGTTCGGTGTAGATCCACAGCACCGCGAAGAGCAGCACCCCTTCCAGCCCGAACTGATAGAGCTGCGACGGATGCCTGGGCTCGGGGCCCGCGGGCGGGAACACCATGGCCCACGGCACGTTCGTCACCCGGCCCCAGAGCTCCCCATTGATGAAGTTGCCGAGCCTCCCGGCGGCGAGCCCGAGCGGCACCAGGGGGGCGACGAAATCGGTGACGTCGAGCCAGCGCTTTCGGCGCGTGCGTGCAAACAACAGGAGCGCCACGAGCACGCCGAGAAGTCCGCCGTGGAAGCTCATCCCGCCCTGCCAGACGGAAAGGATTTCCAGCGGGTGCGCGAGGTAATAGAGCGGCTTGTAGAACAGCACGTAGCCCAGGCGACCGCCCAATATCACGCCGAACACGCCGAAGAACAGCATGTCGTCGACGTCGCGCGGGTGCCAGCCGGTGAGCAGGTTCTGCCGCGCGCGATACCGGCCCAGGACCGCGAACAGCACGAACCCGACGACGTACATGATCCCGTACCAGCGCACGGGCAGCGCGAGCGTGAACGACCCAAGCGGCACCGGGCCGATCGTGAACGCAACCGGATCGAACTGCGGATGGACGAGCATTTGTCGGAAAGGGCGTCTGGGGCACCGCAAGGGCCGGCGGCCGCGCGCAGGAGTCGTCGCAACCGCGGCCCCTCCAACGCTGCCACGCGAGGTCCTGCATCGGGCTGCTAGAATTGCGCTGCCCGATTATACGCAGTCCCGCCATCCTCCCCTGCCGCCCGGCCCCCCCGGTCGGCGCGGTCTCCATCGGAGTGCTCCCATGCCCTTCAACCGCCGCTCCAGGCTCATCACCGAGGGCATCGCCCGCTCGCCCAACCGTGCGATGCTGCGCGCCGTCGGCTTCGGCGACGACGACTTCGAGAAGCCCATCGTGGGCATCGCCAACGGCCACAGCACGATGAACCCGTGCAATGCCGGGATACAGCCGCTTGTCGACCGCGCGGTCGCCGCGATCAGGGAGGCCGGCGGGATGCCGCAGGTATTCGGCATCCCGACGGTCACCGACGGCATCGGCATGGGCACCGAGGGCATGAAGTATTCCCTGGTCTCGCGCGAGGTGATCGCCGACGCGATTGAAACATCGGTGAACGGCCAGTGCATGGACGGAGTGCTGGTCGCCGGCGGCTGCGACAAGAACATGCCCGCCGGCGTGATGGCGATGGCACGGATGAACGTTCCGGGCATCTTCGTCTACGCGGGAACGATCAAGCCCGGCCACTGGAAGGGCCAGGTCCTCACCATCGTCTCTCCGTTCGAGGCGGTGGGCGCGTACACCGCCGGCAAGATGTCGAAGGAGGACTACGAGGGCATCGAGCGCAACGCGTGCCCGACCGTCGGCGCGTGCGGCGGGATGTTCACGGCGAACACGATGTCGTCGTCGTTCGAGGCGCTGGGCATGAGCCTGCTCGGCAGCTCGCAGATGGCCTCGCCGGACCCGGAAAAGGCCGACTCGACGGCCGAGTCGGCGCGCGTGCTGGTCGAGGCGATAAAGAAGGACCTCAAGCCGCGCGACATCATCACGCGGAAGTCGATCGAGAATGCGATCGCGCTAGTGATGGCGACCGGCGGCTCGACCAACGCCGTCCTCCACTATCTCGCGATCGCCTCGGCCGCCGGCGTGCCGTGGACGATCGACGACTTCGAGCGGATCAGGAAACGCGTGCCCGTGCTGTGCGACCTCAAGCCCTCCGGGCGCTTCGTCGCCGTCGACTTCCACCGGGCCGGCGGCGTGCCGCAAGTGCTGAAGATGCTGCTCGATCACGGCCTCCTGCACGGCGACTGCATCACCATCACGGGCCGCACGATGGCCGAGGAGCTCGTGCAGGTTCCCGGGGCGCCGCGAGCGGACCAGGAAGTGATACGGCCGTGGTCGAATCCGATGTACGCGCAGGGGCACCTCGCGATCCTCAAGGGCAATCTCGCACCCGAAGGCTGCGTCGCGAAGATCACCGGCCTCAAGAACCCGTCGATCACCGGGCCGGCGCGCGTGTTCGATTCCGAGCCTGCAGTGATGGAAGCGATCATGGCGAGGAAGATCAGGCACGGCGACGTCGTCGTGATCCGCTACGAGGGCCCGAAGGGCGGCCCGGGCATGCAGGAGATGCTCGCGCCGACTTCGGCGATCATCGGCCAGGGGCTCGGCGAATCGGTCGGCCTCATCACCGACGGCCGCTTCTCGGGCGGCACATGGGGCATGGTCGTCGGGCACGTCGCGCCGGAGGCCTTCGTCGGCGGCACCATCGCGCTGATCGAAGAGGGCGACTCGATCACGATCGACGCGCACCGGCTGCTGATCCAGCTCAATGTCGATGACGCCGAGATCGCGCGCCGCCGCGCCCTCTGGCAACCCCCGAACCCGCGCCACACGCGCGGGCTCCTGGCCAAGTACCGGCGGCTGGTCTCGACCGCGAGCCTCGGCGCGATCACCGACGGGGAAAGCTAGCGTCCCGGCGCAGCCCTCGGATGCGGCATGCCTCCTTCGAGCGGGCGCCGTCGGGCGAATGCCGCGTATCGGTGCCTGGTTCACTCACGCCCGCGCCGGTCGTGCGCCAAATGGAATTGCCGCCGCCAGCGCACTGTTTCCGCCGAATTGAAGGAGCTCCCCAATGATCCCGTCGCGGCGCCCGTGGTCCCTCGCGTTTGTGGCTTTCGCTGTCGCCGTGCTTGCCGGTTGTGCGGGGATCAGCGTCCCCGGCTCCGGCCCGGCAGCGGACGCCCCCACCTACCACGTCGGCGATCGCTGGGTCTATCACGCCGAGGACGGATTCCGGTCGAAGACGGTCTGGGAAGAAACGCACGAGATCGTCGCGATCGGCGCCGACGGAATCGCCGTGCGGATCACGCAGAAGGGACCGTCGACCGACACGACGCGTACCGAACTCTGGCCCGCGCCCGGACAGGTGAAGGTGGGCTCCCTCTACGACAGCGAGACGCGTCGCTTCGCCACGCCGCTCGGGCGCTACGACTTTCCGCTTGCCGGCGGCAAGTCCTGGAACCAGCGCATCGACAATCTCAACGAGGCGACCGGCAAGACCGGCTCCATCAGCCATTACGTGCGGGTGCTGGGATGGGCGAAGGTAACGACGCCCGCGGGCACCTTCGACGCCGTGGAGATGCAGGTCATCATGCGGCTCGACGACGAGGAGTTCTGGCGCACCGCGACCGAGTGCAACTATTCCGTCTGGTACGCGCCCGCCGTGCGCGGTGCCGTGAAGGAGAAGAAGGACGCGCGATACATGGACAAGGGCGGCGGCGCCCGCGACGGCACCAGTTACACGCGGACGCTCTATGAGGTGATGGAGCTCGTCTCCTTCACGCCAGGCCGCACGTGACGTCCGGGCATCGCGCGCGGCGGCAGCGCGCCATCCGCCGGCTCTGCGGCATGCGCACCCGGTTCGCCGGGGCCCGGCAGCCGGTCACAACCCCAGACGCTGCCAGATCGTCGTGGTGAGCGAGGCCTGGTTCAGCGTGTAGAAATGCAGCCCCGGCGCCCCGCGCGCCAGCAGGCCGTCGGCGAGCTCGGTGACGACGTCCAGCCCGAACGCGCGGATCGACGCGACGTCGTCGCCGTAGCCCTCGAGCGTCTTCCGGATCCATCGCGGAATCTCGGCGCCGCAGGCGTCGGAGAAGCGCGCGAGCTTGGAAAAGCTCGCGATCGGCATGATGCCCGGAACGATCGGGATCGTGACGCCGACCGCGCGGCAAGCGTCCACGAAATGCCAGTACGCGTCGGCGTTGTAGAAGTACTGCGTGATCGCGGAGTCGGCGCCGGCGTCGATCTTGCGCTTGAAGGCGACGAGATCGTCCTGCGGGCTCCTTGCCTGCGGGTGGCATTCGGGGTACGCGGCGACGTCGATGTGGAACCAATCGCCGGTCTCCCGACGGATGAACGCGACGAGGTCGCTCGCGTAGCGGAAATCGCCGGCGTCGATGGAGCCCGACGGAAGGTCGCCGCGCAACGCGACGAGATGCCGGATGCCGTGCGCCCTGTACTGGGCGAGCACTTCGCCTATCGACTCGCGCGAGCCGCCGACGCAGGAGATGTGCGGCACCGCCTCCATGCCCTCGGCACGAAACTCGAGCACGCTGGCAAGCGTGCCCTCGCGCGTCGAGCCGCCGGCGCCGAAGGTCACCGAGCAGAACGCGGGCTTGAGCTGCGCGAGTTGCCGGCGCGTCGCGCGGAGCTTCTCGATCCCTTCGGGCGTGCGCGGAGGAAAGAACTCGAGGCTGAACAGCCGTCGTGACGGTGGCGTCATGGCGCAGGCGGCCCGCTCGCGTCCGGGATCAGCCCTGCTTGCGCGGTAGCAGCGCGGAGCAGCCACGAGATCAGGCTGTAGACGATCGCGCCGAACACCGCCGACCAGAAGCCGCCGACGTGGAAGCCGTCGACGAAGGAGCCGACCCACGAGAACAGGAGCCCGTTGATGACGAAGATGAACAGGCCGAGGGTCAGCACGGTGGCGGGAAGCGTCAGCAGGATCAGAAGCGGCCGGATCAACGTGTTGATGAGACCGAGCGCGAGCGCGGCGATCAGCGCGGCGGTGAAGGAATCGACTGTCACCCAGGGGAATACATACGGGAGCGCGAGCAGCGCCAGCGCGTTGACGAGCCAGACGAGGAGGAGGCGCATCCCGAGGTTCTCCGAAAGCGGCGTCAGCGGGCGGCGCCGGCGCAATAGGGTTTGAGCACTGCGTAGAGCGTCGCATGCACCGGTGCGGGGACGCCGAGCTCCGTCGCCATGCGGGCGACGGCGCCCGACAGCCACGGCGCCTCCAGCCGGCCGCCGGCGTTGAGGTCGTTCAGCATCGAGGATTTCATCTCGGCCGGCAAGCCGTCGGCAAAGCGCATCTGCTGCGCCACGAAATCGTCGGAGAGAGCGACGTGCTTGGCACGACCGACCATCCACGCCTCGCGCATCGCCGCCTCGAGCGCGGTGCGCAGGTCCGGGTCGCCGCGCAGCACGCCGATCGGCTGCCGCGCGACGCTGGTCAAACCGGAGAACGCGGCGAGAAAGACGAACTTCTCCCACAGCGCCAGCCGGATGTCGGGAACGAGCTCGGCGTCGATCCCCGCACCCTTGCAGGCGGCGAGGAGCGTCTCGGCGGCGGGTCGCTGCGCCGGCAGCACCGGGCCGAAGCGCAGGCGCGCCATCGTCCCGGTGTGCGCGATCACGCCCGGCTCGGCGATCGTCGCCGCGATCTGCGCGACGCCCCCCATCACGTGCTGGGCGCCCAGGACCGCGCCGATGCGTTCGATGCTGCCGACACCGTTCTGGAACGGGATGACGACGCCTCCCGCGGCGACGAGCGGGCGGATCGCCTCCGCCGCGCTTTCCGTATCCCAGAGCTTGACCGCGAACAGGACGACGTCGACCGGCCCGACCGTCGCCGGGGTATCGGTGACGGCGGGCGTCGCGAGCCGCAAGTCGCCGCTCGCGCTGTTGACCGCGAGGCCGCGCTCGCGCATCGCCGCGAGATGGCGGCCGCGCGCGATGAACGTGACGGCGTGCCCGGCCCGGGCGAGCCTTGCCCCGAAATAACCGCCGACACCACCGGCGCCCATCACCGCAATGCGCATCGCCTACTCCCGGCCGCGCCGCTCAATACCGATAGCTTTCGGCCTTGTACGGACCTTCGGGACTCACGCCGATGTACTGCGCCTGCCGCGCCGACAGCGGCGTCAGCATCGCGCCGAGCTTCGACAGCTGCAGGCGCGCGACCTTCTCGTCGAGATGCTTCGGCAGCACGTAGACACCGACCGGATACCTGCCGGCGCCGCTCTGCGCGTCGGCCCACAGCTCGATCTGCGCCATCACCTGGTTGGCGAACGACGAGCTCATCACGTACGACGGGTGGCCCGTTCCGCAGCCGAGGTTCACGAGGCGCCCCTCGGCCAGCAGGATGATCCGCTTGCCGTCGGGGAAGATCACGTGGTCGACCTGCGGCTTGATGTTGTCCCAGCGGTATTGCTTGAGCGACGCGACGTCGATCTCGTTGTCGAAGTGGCCGATGTTGCACACGATCGCGTTGTTCTTCATGCGCTTCATGTGCTCGTGCGTGACCACGTCGATGTTGCCCGTCGCCGTGACGAAGATGTCCGCCTTGTCGCAGGCGTAGTCCATCGTGACGACGCGGTAGCCCTCCATCGCCGCCTGGAGCGCGCAGATCGGGTCGATCTCGGTGATCCACACCTGTGCCGACAGCGCGCGCAGCGCCTGCGCGCTTCCCTTGCCGACGTCGCCGTAGCCCGCCACCAGCGCGACCTTGCCGGCGACCATCACGTCGGTCGCGCGCTTGATGCCGTCGACCAGCGACTCGCGGCAGCCGTAGAGGTTGTCGAACTTCGACTTGGTCACCGAGTCGTTGACGTTGATCGCCGGAAAGCCCAAGCGGCGCTCGGCGTGCATCTGATACAGGCGCTTGACCCCCGTCGTCGTCTCCTCGGTCACTCCCCTGATGCCGGCCTTGATCCGCGAATAGCAGTGCGGGTCCCGCTCGAGCCGCGCCCGGATCGCGGCGAAGAGCGCGGTCTCCTCGTCGCTCGACGGATGCGCGATGCAGTCCGGGTCGGTCTCGGCGCGGGCTCCGAGGTGGACGAGCAGCGTCGCGTCGCCACCGTCGTCCAGGATCATGTTCGGCGCGCCGGCCTTCCCGGCATCGGCCGGCCATTCGAATGTCCGGTGCGTGTATTCCCAGTATTCGACGAGCGACTCCCCCTTGTACGCGAACACCGGCGTGCCGCGCGCGGCGATCGCGGCGGCCGCGTGGTCCTGCGTCGAGTAGATGTTGCACGACGCCCAGCGCACCTGCGCGCCCAGCGCCCGCAGCGTCTCGATGAGCACCGCGGTCTGGATCGTCATGTGCAGGCTGCCGGCGATGCGCGCGCCGGCGAGCGGCTGCCGCGGGGCGAACTCCTCGCGGATCGCCATCAGGCCGGGCATCTCCGTCTCGGCGATCGCGATCTCCTTACGGCCCCAGTCGGCGAGCGTGAGGTCCGCGACCTTGAAATCGTCGAAGGATCTGGTATCGGTTGCAGCGTTCATCGGTCACTCCATCGTTGGTGACCGCGGGGGTGGGGGGAGGCGGGACGTGCTCTCGTCACCCCGTGCGCGGGCACGGTTCAACGAGCGCGGTTGCAGAGGGTGAAAACCCCGAGCCTGGCAGGACGTGGAGGCGGGCTCGCGCCGTCCTGTTGCAACGCTCCTCGGGGAGAGGATCGAATCTTACCTCAACCCGGCGTCGCCCGTCGACGGTACCGCAGGGCTCCGCGAAGCGGGCTCGGCCCGGCGTCGCCGGGAGTGAAGCGGGGGCGCCCGACGGGCGCACGGCCGGTCCGCGCCGGTCCCGCGCTACGGGTCACAGCAGCCGGCGCTGCGGGTCGGCGGTCGCGATTTCCTCGCGCAACAGCGCATTCACGAGGCTCGATTCGCGTTTGTAGAAGCCCGCGGTATGGAAGGTCTCCGGCAGCCTGAACAGCTCGTAGTCGAGGTGATGGCAAACCTCGTGCATCAGCGTGCGCAGGAACGTCTTGTAGGCCACGACGTCGCGCCGCGCCGCGGTGCGCATCCAGACCGTGATGCGCGCCGGCGTGCCGGCGTCGTCCGGCTCGTACAGCCCGTGCAGCTCGCCGCCGCCGTCGGCGGGACGTCTGGCCAGGACGCGCGCGCGGGTCTTCGGGACGCGATACCCGGCGGCGAGCACGTCGAGCAGGTCCTGGACCGCCGCCTGCACCGCGGCACGGTCCTCGCGCGCGAGGCTCGTGCGGATCCGCGCGACGCGCGGTCCGGCCGCGATGCCTTCCGGAAGCCCGAGCGCTTCGATCGCGTCGCTTTGCCGGTAGATCCGCTGGCGCGCGGCGGACAGCCTGGCGTAATACGCAAAGGGCATCGTCGGACCGGGTCGTTCGGAACGGCGGCAGCGGCGGACGGAATGCGGAGGAACCCGCGGCGACCACCCCGCCGGCCCGGATCCCAAATGGAAAGGGCCGCAGCGCGGCCCTTCGGATCGAGTCGGCGCGGATTGCGCCGGCGAACGCGCTAGGCCTTCTTGATTTTTTCGAGCATCTTGAACACGCTCCGGGTCGAGCCGACAAACAGGCGCTTGTAGGCCTTGCCGAGGCAGCGACGCTCGAGCGTATTGCGGCGGGTTCGGGTTCGTTCGGCCATGGCAGTCTCCTTGTGCTTGCGCGAGTTCGCGTGTCGCGGCTCCGCCGATGCGGTGCCGGAAAGGATTGGATTGTAACAGGAAGCGCCGTTCCCGGAAAGGCGCGCGAGGGCGCGCCGGCGTCGCTGTCGCCGGTCACCTTTCGCGCGTCAGCGCTGCCCGGCACGGAGCTCGCCGAAGATCCCCGCCGTCTCCTTGGTCAGCGCGCGCCAGTACTGCGGGGCGCCCGCCACCTTGCCGCCGAGGGCTGCGGCCGCGCGCCACGGCCAGCGCGGATCGCGCAAGAACGCACGCGCGAGCGCCACCATGTCGGCGTCGCCCGCCGCGATGATCGCGTCGGCATGCTCGGGCTCGGTGATGAGCCCGACCGCCATCGTCGCGCTCCCGGTCGCGCGCCGGATCTCGCGCGCGAAGGGCACGTGAATGCCCGGACTCGGGGCGGGAATGCGCTGTGCCGGTGAAATGCCGCCGCTCGACACGTCGATCCAGTCGCAACCGCGCGCCTTGAGCCGGCGCGCGAGTTCAACCGCTTCCTCCGGGGTCCAGCCGCCGTCGACCCAATCGGTCGCCGAAACGCGCACGCCAAGCGGTCGTTCGCCCGACCAGCCCGCCCGCACCGCGTCGAAGACTTCGAGCGGAAAACGGATGCGGTTGTCGAAGCTGCCGCCGTAGGCGTCGGCGCGCCGGTTCGCGATCGGGGACAGGAATTCGTGGAGCAGGTAGCCGTGCGCCATGTGCAGCTCGATCGCGTCGATGCCGCAGCGCTCGGCGCGCCGCGCCGCGGTCACGAATGCGTCGCGCGTCGCCGCGAGCCCCGCGGCATCGAGTGCGGCCGGCGCGGCCTCGCCCTGCGCATGCGGCACGGCCGACGGCGCCACCGGCATCCAGCCGCCCTGCGCCACCGGGACCAGCAGGCCGCCCTCCCAGGGCCGCGCCGACGAGCCCTTGCGCCCCGCGTGCGCGAGCTGGAGCGCAACCGGCATCGGCGGCGCCTGCCGGCGCGCGCGGGCGAGCGTTTCGGCGAGCGCCGATTCGGTGGCGTCGTCGTAGAGCCCGAGGCAGCCGGCCGTGATCCGGCCTTCCGCCGTCACGGCCGTCGCCTCGATCGTGAGCATCCCGGCGCCCGACAGCAGCATCTGGCCCCAGTGAATCAGGTGCCAGTCGGTCGCGCGGCCTTCGTCCGCCGAGTACTGGCACATCGGCGAGACGACGATGCGGTTCCCCAGCGTGACGCCACGCAGCGCAATGGGATCGAACAGTCGCATGACGAGCCTCTCGGGTGCGATGCGGGCCGGCGATGAGCCCGCGCCCGCCGGGGTTCCCGGCCGGCCGTTCCGCCATTCAGAGTCCGGCGGCCGCCTTCAGCGCCAGTGCCTTGTCGGTCGCCTCCCACGTGAATTCGGGCTCGTCGCGGCCGAAGTGGCCGTACGCGGCCGTCTTCGAGTAGATCGGGCGCAGGAGGTCCAGCATCCGGATGATCCCCTTCGGCCGCAGGTCGAAGTGCGCGTTGACGAGCTCGGCGATCCTCTCGTCGGAAATGCGGCCGGTGCCCTCGGTGTAGACGGTCACGTTGATCGGGCGCGCGACGCCGATCGCGTACGAGAGCTGCACCTGGCACTGCGTGGCGATGCCGGCCGCGACGACGTTCTTCGCGACGTAGCGCGCCGCGTACGCCGCCGAACGGTCGACCTTCGACGGATCCTTGCCGGAGAATGCGCCGCCGCCGTGCGGGGCCGCGCCGCCGTAGGTATCAACGATGATCTTGCGGCCGGTAAGCCCGGCGTCGCCGTGCGGGCCGCCGATCTCGAAGCGGCCGGTCGGATTGACCAGATACTTCGTACCGACGAGCATGTTCGCGGGAAGCACCGGCTTGATCACCTCGTCGATCACCGCCTCGGCAAGCGCGGCCTGCCTGTCGTTCATGCTCGGATGGTGCTGCGTCGACAGCACGATGGTGTCGATCGCGACCGGCTTGCCGTCGACATAGCGCACCGTGACCTGCGACTTCGCGTCCGGCCGCAGCCACGGCAGCCGGCCGTCCTTGCGGACTTCGCTCTGCCGCTGCACGAGGCGGTGCGCATAGTAGATCGGGAACGGCATCAGCGAGGGGGTCTCGTCGCAGGCATAGCCGAACATCAGGCCCTGGTCGCCGGCGCCCTGGTTCAGGTACTCGTCGGAGGCGTGGTCGACGCCGCGCGCGATGTCGGGCGACTGGCGGCCGTAGCAGACCATCACCGCGCAGCCGTCGGCGTCGAAGCGCAATTCAGGGTCGTTGTAGCCGATCCGGCGGACCGTGTCGCGCGCGATGCGCGCATAGTCGTGCTTGACCGCCGTGGTGATCTCGCCGCTCATCACGACGAGGCCGGTCGAGACCAGGGTCTCGGCCGCGACGCGCCCGGTCGGGTCTTGCTCTAGAATCGCGTCGAGCACCGCATCGGAAATCTGGTCGGCGACCTTGTCCGGGTGGCCCTCCGACACCGATTCCGACGTGAACAGGAAATCACTCATTGCCGCTCCCAGCCGCCGTGTCCGCGCGCACTTCCGGCGCGTCACGCAAAAGCTCGGATTCTAGCAGAATCCCTCGGCGCCCCCGGTCCGCGGGCCCGGTGTGCGGCGCGCGCGGCGGCGCCGCCGGCGCGCGCCATCCGGCACGATTCGGCACGGGCCGCGAATGAGCGCGACCATCGAGGCGCCGACCCGGGTCGCGATCGCGCGTGCGGCCGATCGCCTGCGCGCCGGGGAGCTCGTGGCGTTCCCGACGGAAACCGTCTACGGCCTCGGCGCCGATGCATCCCGTCCCGATGCGGTACGCCGGATCTTCGCCGCGAAAGGCCGACCGGCCGACCATCCGGTCATCGTTCATCTCCACGACACGACGCGGATCGCGGACTGGGCGCGCGCAATGCCGGTGGGCGCGGAAAGGCTGGCCGCCGCGTTCTGGCCCGGACCGTTGACGCTCATCCTGCCGCGCGCGGCGCGCGTGGCGGACGTCGTCACCGGCGGCCAGGACAGCGTGGGCCTGCGCGTGCCCTCGCATCCGGTCGCGCGGGCACTGCTGGCGGTGTTCGGCGGCGGGATCGCGGCGCCGTCGGCGAACCGTTTCGGCCGCATCTCGCCGACGACGGCGCGGCACGTGGCCGACGATCTCGGCGATGCGGTGGCGACGATCCTGGACGGCGGCGCCTGCGACGTCGGGATCGAATCCACGATCGTCTCCTTCGCCGGCGATGCGCCGGTGCTGCTGCGGCCCGGCGCCATCGGCATCCTCGACCTCTCCCGCGTTCTCGGGCGGGCCCCGCGCGCGCCCGACGCCGCGGCCCCGCGCGCGTCCGGAACGCTCGCGACGCACTATGCGCCGAGGACCCCGGCCACGCTCGTCGCGACCGACGCGCTTTACGCGGAGATCGGGCAGCTCCTGGACCGCGACGAAGAAATCGCCGTGCTCGCGCGCTCCGTCGCACGTCCCGCGGACTTCGCCGGCGCGTGGATCAAGGCGCCGGACGCGGCCTCGCCGTATGCACACGACCTCTATGCGAATCTGCGCGCGCTCGATGCCGCGAACGCGGACGCGATCCTAATCGAAGCCGTGCCGGACGACGTGGCGTGGCTCGCCGTGCGCGATCGGTTGTCGCGCGCGACGCGCGGCGAGGACGATGACAGGGATTAGCGGCGCGAGCAGGGGCCCCGTGCCGAAGGCATGGGGATGCGAGCAAGTGCGAGTCGACGCTTGCGGCCGACACGCGGACCCGCACCCTCCGCCAACCGTGCAACAAGGCCGAGCGTCACTCTCCGGTGAACGCGGGCGGGCGCTTTTCCTTGAAGGCCCGGATGCCTTCCTTGTAATCGCGGCTGTCGTAGACGATGCGGCGCAGGCCCTGCACGCGCTCGAACCCCTGCGGGCTCATCGGATGCGCGCCCGCGAGAATCCGCAGCTGCTCCTTCATCACCGCGATGCTGAGCGGAGCGTTCCGGGCGATCCGGGCGGCAAAGTCGTAGGTGAACGCCTCGAGCTCGCCGGCGGCGACCACGTGATTGATCATCCCGAGACGCTCGGCCCGCTCGGCACCGACCGGCATGGCGGTAAATGCCATCTCCTTCACGATCCGCATGCTGGTCGCGTTCAGGAACGTGAGCATGCCGCTGACGTTGTACGGCACGCCCAGCTTGGCGGGGGTCACGGCGAACGTCGCGTCGGGCGCGGCGACGATGAGGTCGCACGCGAACACGGTTTCGCAGGCGCCGCCCCAGACCCCGCCTTCGATCATCGCGATCACCGGCGCCGGGAAGATCTCGATCTCCCGAATCAGATTCCGCAGCGGATCGCTCCACCCCAGCGGGTCGCGACCTCCCTCCGGCAGCTCGCCGACGTCGTGGCCGGCCGACCACACCTTGACCCCCGGTCGCGCGCGCAGCACGACGACGCGCGCCCTGCCCGTCCGGAATTCGGCCAGCGCCGCGATGATTTCCTCGATCAGCGCCTCGGAGAGCGCGTTGCGCTTGGCGGGATTGTCGAGCGTGATCGTGCCGATCGCGCCGTCCTGGCGAGTGGTGATGAGCGACATCTTGCCCTCTGCTGTTTGCCCCGGCTCCCGTAGCCCGGGTGTGATCGATGTGAAACTCGCGTCCGGCGCGTCGTTGGGGCGCCCGGAGAACTGCGCCAGCGCCCGGCCCGGGCTGCCGGATCCGGAACGGCGCTTCAGGCGCCAAGCGCAGCGAAGGCCGCGACCACCTCCGGCGGAGCCTGAACCAGCTCGATCAGCACGCCTTCGCCGCCGATCGGTGCCTCGATGTTCCCCTTGGGGTGAATGAACGTGATGTCGAAGCCGGACGCGCCCCTGCGAATGCCGCCCGGCGCGAACCGAACACCCCGGGCGGCAAGCCACTCGACGGCGCGCGGCAGGTCGTCGACCCACAGGCCCACATGGTTGAGCGGGGGGTCGTGCACTGCGGGCTTCTTCGCAGGATCGAGTGGCTGCATCAGGTCGACCTCGCATTTCGCCACGCCGGCCCCGAGGACTGCGATGTCCTCGTCGACGTTTTCGCGCTCGCTGACATAATTGCCGGTCAGCGTCAGCCCCAAGCAATCGACCCACAGGGCCCGCAGGCGCTCCTTGCTGGTACCACCGACCGCGATCTGCTGCAGGCCGAGGATCCTGAACGGACGCCCGCTCATCGCGCTCACGCGCCCTCCTCGATCCGGCATCGGGTGGTGAAGTGGCGCGCGTCGGCCGCCGCAATCGCGCGGCGACGCGCCCTTCGAGCCTGGCCTTCGGCCGCCGCGCTCAATGGCGCGCCCTTGGCGCTGCGCGCCTTCCCTCCGAGAGGGAACAATTCGCGCTTGGGACGGCCCGCCGCGCTCAATGGCGCACCCTTGGCGCTGCGCGCCTTCCCTCCGAGAGGGAGCAATTCGCGCTTGGGACGGCCCGCCGCGCTCATGCGTGCGTCACTCGAACCGGAGGATCGCCTGATCGACCGCCAGGCTTTCGCCGGCGTTCGCAAGCAGCTCCGCCACCACGCCGTCGCGCTCGGCCAGCAGCACGTTCTGCATCTTCATCGCCTCGATCACGACCAGTCGCTCGCCGGCCTTGATCTCCTGACCCTTCCGCACCGCGACCTCGGCGAGCAGGCCGGGCATCGGCGAGAGCAGGAACTTCGACCGGTCCGGCGGGACCTTGCGCGGCATCATCTTGAGGAGCTCCGCGGCGCGGCGCGGAAGGACCTGGAAGTCGACCTGGGTGCCACGATGGGTGAGCCGGTACTTGAGGCCGAGGCGCTCGACCTGAATGGCGAACGGCTGGCCGTCGAAAGTGCCGTCCATCAGGATGTCGCCGTGCCGCCAGACGAAGCGAACCGCGTGCGTCGTCTCGCCGATCTGCACGTCGCAGCCGCCCGTCACGGGCCGCACGGTCACCGGGCGCTCGGTCGCTTCGCCCATGACGAAATAGTCGTTGCCGATGTGCAATTCGTAACCGGGAACCTGGCCTTCGATCCGCGCCGCGCGATCGCGGTAGGTGCGGTGCACCGCCGCTGCCACGGCAATCAGGAACTCCGGGTTGTCGTGGACGAGGTCGGCCGGCGAGAAGCCCTTCGGATACTCCTCGGCGATGAATGCCGTCGTGAACTGGCCGGACACGAACCGCGGATGCTGGACGAGGGCCGACTGAAAGGCGATGTTGGAGGCAGTGCCGCGGATCACGAAGGCGTTGAGCGCATCGCGCATCCGCTCGATCGCGCCGTCGCGGGTTTCGCCGTGGCAGACGAGCTTCGCGATCATCGAATCGTAATGCATCGAGATTTCGCCGCCCTCGTAGACGCCGGTGTCCACGCGCACCGCGCCGGGCACTTCCACCGGCGGGCGATAACGGACGAGCCGCCCGATCGACGGCAGGAAGTTGCGGATCGGATTCTCGGCGTTGATCCGGCACTCGATCGCCCAGCCGTTGCGCTTGATGTCCTTCTGGGCGAACGGCAGCTTCTCCCCCGCGGCAACGCGGATCATCAGCTCGACGATGTCGAGCCCGGTGATCATCTCCGTGACCGGGTGCTCGACCTGCAACCGCGTGTTCATCTCCAGAAAATAGAAGCTCCGGTCGCGGCCGACGACGAACTCGACGGTGCCCGCGGACTGGTAGTCGACCGCCCGCGCGAGCGCCACCGCCTGCTCGCCCATCGCCTTGCGCGTCGCGTCGTCGAGGAACGGCGAGGGCGCCTCCTCGATCACCTTCTGGTGCCGGCGCTGGATCGAGCATTCCCGCTCCCACAGATAGACAATGTTCCCGTGGGCGTCACCCAGCACCTGGATCTCGATGTGGCGCGGCTCCTCGATGAATTTCTCGATGAACACGCGGTCGTCGCCGAAGGACGCGCCCGCCTCGGCGCGGCAGGCGTCGAAGCCCTCGCGCGCCTCCTTCGCGTTCCGCGCGACGCGCAGGCCCTTGCCGCCGCCCCCGGCAGATGCCTTGATCATCACCGGATAGCCGACCTCGCCGGCGATGCGCACGGCGTCCGTGGCGTTGGCGATGACGTCGGTGTAGCCGGGTATCGTGCTGACCTTCGCCGCGAGCGCCAGCTTCTTCGACGCGATCTTGTCGCCCATTGCCGCGATCGACTTCGGCTTCGGCCCGATGAAGGTGATGCCCGCCGCCTCGGCGCGCGTCGCGAACTCCTTGTTCTCCGACAGGAACCCGTAGCCGGGGTGCACGGCCTGCGCGCCGGTGGCCTTGCAGGCGGCGATGATCTTGTCCATCGCGAGGTACGACTCGCGCGACGGCGGCGGTCCGATCCCCACCGCCTCGTCGGCGAGGAAGACGTGGCGCGCGTCCTTGTCGGCGTCCGAGTACACGGCGACCGTGGCGATGCCCATCTTGCGGGCGCTCTTGATCACGCGGCAGGCGATCTCGCCGCGGTTGGCGATCAGGATCTTGTTGAACATTGCTTGCTCGGTCAGAGGGGGATGTTGTCGTGCTTGCGCCAGGGGTTGTCGAGCTTCTTGTCGCGCAGCATCGCGAGGCTCCGGCAGATCCGCTTGCGCGTCTCGCGCGGCATGATCACGTCGTCGATGAAGCCGCGCCGTCCTGCGATGAACGGGTTCGCGAACGTCTCGCGGTACTCCTTCTCGCGCGCCGCGAGCTTGGCAGGATCGTTCTTTTCCTCGCGAAAGATGATCTCGACCGCCCCCTTCGGTCCCATGACCGCGATCTCGGCCGACGGCCAGGCGAAGTTGACGTCGCCGCGCAGGTGCTTCGACGACATGACGTCGTAGGCCCCGCCGTAGGCCTTGCGGGTGATGACGGTTATCTTGGGAACCGTGCATTCGGCGTATGCATACAGCAGCTTCGCGCCGTGCTTGATGATGCCGCCGTACTCCTGCGCGGTGCCCGGCAGGAACCCCGGAACGTCGACGAACGTGACGACCGGGATGTTGAACGCGTCGCAGAAACGCACGAAACGCGCGGCCTTGATCGCGCTGCGGATGTCGAGGCAGCCTGCGAGCACCAGCGGCTGGTTGGCGACGATGCCCACCGGGTGGCCCTCCATCCGCCCGAACCCGATCACGATGTTCTTCGCGTAGTCGGGCTGCAGCTCGAAGAACTCGCCGTCGTCGACGACCTTGCCGATCAGCTCCTTCATGTCGTAGGGCTTGTTCGGATTGTCCGGAACGAGCGTGTCGAGCGAATTCTCCAGGCGATCGGCCGTGTCGGTCGTGTAGCGCTTCGGCGGCTTCTCGCGGTTGTTGAGCGGCAGGTAATTGAACAGGCGGCGCGCCATCAGCAGCGCATCGACGTCGGTCTCGAACGCGAGATCGGCCACCCCGGATTTGGTCGTGTGGCTCACGGCGCCGCCCAGTTCCTCGGCCGTCACTTCCTCGTGGGTGACGGTCTTCACCACTTCCGGGCCGGTCACGAACATGTAGGAGGAGTCCTTCACCATGAAGATGAAGTCGGTCATCGCGGGCGAGTACACGGCACCGCCAGCGCAGGGCCCCATGATCAGCGAGATCTGCGGGATCACGCCCGACGCCAGCACGTTGCGCTGGAACACCTCCGCGTAGCCGCCGAGCGAGGCGACGCCCTCCTGGATCCGCGCGCCGCCGGAGTCGTTCAGCCCGACCACCGGCACGCCCGCCTTGATCGCGTGGTCCATCACCTTGCAGATCTTCTCCGCATGCGCCTCGGAAAGCGAGCCGCCGAACACGGTGAAGTCCTGCGAGAAGACGAATGCCAGCCGGCCGTTGATCATCCCGTACCCGGTGACGACGCCGTCGCCCGGCACCGACTCGGCAGCCATGCCGAAATCGGTGCAGCGATGCTCGACGAACATGTCCCATTCCTCGAACGTGCCCTCGTCGAGCAGGAGTTCGATGCGCTCGCGCGCGGTCAGCTTCCCTTTCGCGTGCTGGGTAGCGATGCGCTTCTCGCCTCCGCCCTGGCGAGCGCGCGCGCGCTTTTCGTCGAGTTGACGGATGATTTCATGCACGGTGCGTTCTCCGTTCCAGAGTGTCGAGCAGCCGCGTCGCCGCGGCCGCGGGGGTGAGCGTTCCGCTCGCGACCTGCGCCGAGCACGCGGGCAGCGCCGCGCGCACGCCCGGATGGGCGCGGAAGCGCTCGCGGAGCCCGGAATCGATCAGCGCCCACATCCAGTCGAGCGACTGGCGCCGGCGCTTGTCGGCGAGCTGGCCCGACGCCGCCAGCGTGTCGCGGCAGCGCACGACTTCGCGCCAGAACGCCTCGACGCCCTCGCGGCGCGTGGCGCTGATGCCGAGCACCGGGGGGCGCCACCCGGCGCTGGCCGGATGCAGCAGCGTGAGGGCGTTCTTCATCTGTCCCATCGCGAGGTTCGCGGCCTTGCGGTCGAGATCGATCTTGTTGTAGACGATGACGTCGGCGAGCTCGACGATGCCGCGCTTGATCGCCTGCAGGTCGTCGCCGGCATTGGGCAGCTGCAGCAGGACGAACACGTCGGTCATGCCCGCGACTGCGGTCTCGCTCTGACCGACGCCCACCGTTTCGATGATCACGACGTCGAACCCGGCAGCTTCGCAGGCGAGCATCGCCTCGCGCGTGCGCGCCGCGACCCCGCCCAGCGTCCCGCCCGAGGGCGACGGGCGGATGAACGCGTGCGATTGGCGGGAGAGTTCCTCCATCCGCGTCTTGTCACCGAGGATCGAGCCGCCCGAGAGCGCGCTCGACGGATCGACCGCCAGCACCGCTACGCGATGGCCGGCGGCGACCAACTGCAGTCCGAGCGCCTCGATGAACGTGGACTTGCCGGCACCGGGCGCGCCCGAGATGCCCATCCGGATCGCGCGGCCGGTGTGCGGCAGCAGCGCGGCGAGCAGCTTCTCTCCAAGCGCGCGATGCTCGGCGCGCGTCGATTCGATCAGGGTTATGGCCTTCGCCAACGCCCGCCGGTTGGCGGCACGCACGCCGGCAGCCAGGGCTGCGACATCGGGCGCTGGGGTGGGCATCGACGTGTGCGCCGCGGGGCGTGCGCGCGGCCGCTCAGGCCTGCGGGACTGCGATCCTGCGCGCCGCGCGAATCTTGGCGAGCACGTCGGCGGCGCTGTCCGGAATCGGCGTGCCCGGGCCGTAGATGCCCGCGACGCCGGCCGCGTACAGCGCCGGGTAATCCTGCTGCGGAACGACGCCGCCGACGAACACGACGATGTCGTCGACGCCCTGCGCGTGCAGCGCGGCAATGATCGCCGGCACCAGCGTCTTGTGGCCGCCCGCGAGTGTCGAAACGCCGATCGCGTGCACGTCGTTCTCGATCGCCTGCCGCGCGGCTTCGTCGGGCGTCTGGAACAGCGGCCCGATGTCGACGTCGAAGCCGAGATCGGCGAACGCCGTGGCGACGACCTTGGCGCCGCGGTCGTGCCCGTCCTGGCCGAGCTTCGCGATCATCAGCCTGGGACGGCGACCCTCGGCGGCGACGAACGCGTCGATTTCCTTCTTCAGGCGCTCCCACGTGCCGTCGGTCGAGAACCGGGCGCCGTAGACGCCGGAGACCGTCTGCGTCGTCGCGCGGTAGCGGCCCCACACGGCCTCGAGCGCGTCGGAGATCTCGCCGACCGTCGCACGGGCGCGGCTCGCGCCCACCGCTAGGTCGAGCAGGTTGCCGGTGCCGTCCCGCGCGCTCCGGGTGAGCGCCGCGAGCGCCGCCGCGACCGCCTGCGCGTCGCGCCTGCCGCGCACCTCGGCGAGCCGCGCGACCTGCGCGGCGCGCACGGCGGAGTTGTCGATCTCGCGGACCTCGATCGGCGCCTCGGTCTCCTGGCGATACTTGTTCACGCCGACGATCACGTCGTGACCCGCGTCGATGCGCGCCTGCTTCTCGGCGGCCGCCGCCTCGATCCTCAGCTTCGCCCAGCCGCTCGCGACAGCCTTGGTCATCCCGCCCATCGCCTCGACTTCCTCGATGATCGCCCATGCGGCGTCGGCCATGTCCTGCGTCAGCCTCTCCATCAGGTACGAGCCGCCCCACGGGTCGATCGCGCTGCAGATGTGCGTCTCCTCCTGGATCAGGAGCTGCGTGTTGCGCGCGATCCGCGCCGAGAAGTCGGTCGGCAGCGCGATCGCCTCGTCGAACGAGTTCGTGTGCAGGCTCTGCGTGCCGCCGAACACTGCCGCCATCGCCTCGATCGCCGTGCGCACGACGTTGTTGTACGGGTCCTGCTCGGTCAGCGACCAGCCGGATGTCTGGCAATGCGTGCGCAGCATCAGCGATTTCGGATTCTTCGGCCCGAATTCCTTCATGATCCGCCACCACAAGAGCCGCGCGGCGCGAAGCTTGGCGATCTCGAGGTAGAAGTTCATCCCGATCGCGAAGAAGAACGACAGCCGGCCGGCGAAATCGTCGACGTCCATCCCGCGCGCCAGCGCCGTGCGCACGTATTCCTTGCCGTCGGCCAGCGTGAAGGCGAGCTCGAGCGCCTGGTTCGCCCCGGCCTCCTGCATGTGGTAACCCGATATCGAGATCGAGTTGAACCGCGGCATGTTGCGCGCCGTGTACAGGACGATGTCGGCGATGATCCGCATCGACGGCTCGGGCGGATAGATGTAGGTGTTGCGGACCATGAACTCCTTGAGGATGTCATTCTGGATCGTCCCCGAGAGCTGGCTCTGCGCGACGCCCTGTTCCTCGGCGGCGACGATGTAGCCGGCGAGCACCGGCAGCACCGCGCCGTTCATCGTCATCGACACCGATACCTTGTCGAGCGGGATGCCGTCGAACAGGATCTTCATGTCCTCGACCGAGTCGACCGCGACACCGGCCTTGCCGACATCGCCGACCACGCGCGGATGGTCCGAGTCGTAACCGCGATGCGTCGCGAGATCGAACGCGACGGACACGCCCTGGCCGCCGCCCTCGAGCGCGCGCCGGTAGAAGGCGTTGGATTCCTCGGCGGTGGAAAAGCCCGCGTACTGGCGGATCGTCCACGGGCGCACCGCGTACATGGTCGCCTGCGGCCCGCGCACGAACGGCTCGAACCCCGGCAGCGTGTCGGCGTGTGGAAGATCGCGGATGTCGGCCGCCGTGTAGAGCGGCTTGACGGCGATGCCGTCCGGCGTGTGCCAAACGAGGTTGTCGAGCGAGCCGCCGGGAGCGCTCCCGGCCGCGGCAAGGCGCCAATCGTCGGGCGTCACCTTTGCATGGCGCGGAGCTTCGGAATTTGCCATCTGCCTGCCTCGTCCGTGGTCCGATCACGTGCCCGGGACTGCCTGCCGCCGCCGCGGCCACTCACCCCATGGCGCGGCGACCCGCACCGGCGTGCCGGCGCCCGGTTCGGCTGCGGCCGGCGGCACGCGTTCATGCTGGCCTGGGGATCCGGTGATACTACTGCATCCGCCGCTTGCTCTCCTACCCTTTCCAGGCCGCGCGCGCGGCAGCGCCCGCCCGCCATGTCCGACGGCGCAAGCTGCTACGATGGCAATCACACTTGTGCCCCCAGGAACCATTTGCAATGTCCGCCTCCCGTTCCCCGAGCGTCGTGCTCGCCCCGGACTCGTTCAAGGGTTCGCTCGACGCCCCGGCCGTGTGCGCAGCGGTCGCTCGCGGGCTCGCCCGCGTGTGGCCGGGCGCGGACCTGCGCGCCTGCCCGATGGCCGACGGCGGCGAGGGCACGCTCGACGCGATCCTCTCGCAGGGCGGGACACGGCGAACGCGGGTCGTCGCCGGCGCGGCGGGCGCTCCGCGCACGGCTGCCTATGGGCTGCTCGATGCGCCGGAAGGCCGCACCGCCGTGATCGAGGTTGCGCAGGTCGTCGGCATCACCGACGCCCAGGGCATGGCCGCACCCGTTGGAGACAGGTCGACGCGCGGCGTGGGCGAGCTCGTGCGATTGCTGCTCCGCGATGGCGTGCACCGGTTCATGATCGGGGTCGGCGGCAGCAGCACCAACGACGGCGGGGCTGGCATGCTGGCGGCGCTCGGCCTCTCCTTGCGCGCGGCCGATGGAAGCGAGATCGCGCCGACCCCGCGCGGCCTCGCCGGCCTCGCCCGCGTCGACGCCGGCAGGCTCGATCCGCGGCTCGCGGAATGCACGATCACGGTCATGTCCGACGTCAACAATCCGCTCTGCGGCGAGCGCGGCGCGACCGCGATCTTCGGTCCGCAGAAGGGAGTCAGGGCCGATGACCTCGCGGCGTTCGATGCGACGCTCGGACGCTGGGCCGTGCTGGCGGAGGAAGCCACGGGCCGTCGCGCCGCGGCCAGTCCCGGCGCGGGCGCGGCGGGGGGGCTCGGCTTTGCGCTCCTGCTACTCGGCGCCGAGCTCCGTTCCGGCGCCGAAGTGGTCGCGGCGCTGATCGGGCTCGACGCCGCGCTGGCCGGGGCCGACTGGGCAATCACCGGCGAAGGCCTGACCGACGCGCAGACGCTGCTGCACAAGGCACCCTACGTCGTCGCGGAGCACGCGCGGGCGGCCGGCGTGCCGATCACGCTGCTGTCGGGCGCGGTGAATGCCGCTGCGCTGCCGGAACTGGGACGCCTGTTTGCGGGCTGCTTCGCATTGCCCCCGGGGCCGATGGCGCTCACCGAGTGCATCGCGAACGCCGACGCGCTCCTTGCCGACCGCGCCGAGCAGATTGCGCGCGTATGGGTCGCGGCGCGGGGCCGCGCCTGACGCCGACCACCCGCCCCGCTGCTTAACGCGGGACGCCAAAGCCGATATGCTTGCCGCAAACAAAACAAGAATGTCCCGTCTGCCGGACGACCCCGGGACCTTTCCGCAGCCCACAGGAGGAAGCCATGAATCTCTCTCGCCGTCGCCTCATCGCAGGCGCCCTTGCCGCGCTTCCGGCAGCCGTCGCCGGCACGCGCGCGGCCGCGCAGGCGCCGATCACTCTCAAGATCTCGCACCAGTTCCCGGGCGGCACGATCGACTCCGGAGATTTCCGTGACCGGCTCGTGCGCAAGTTCGCCGCGGAGGTCGAGAAGCGGACCAACGGCGCGCTCAAGTTCGACATCTACCCGAACTCGTCGCTCGTGAAGACGGTTCCGCAGTTCAGCGCGCTGCGGCGTGGCGCGCTCGACCTGTCGCTGTACCCGCTGTCGTACGCGGGCGGGGAGGTTCCCGAGACCAACATCGGGCTCCTGCCCGCACTCGTGCCCTCGTACGAGGTCGGCAGCAAGTGGAAGAACGCCGAGGTCGGCAAGTTCCTTTCGCAGGTGCTGGCCGACAAGGGCATCATCATCGTGACGTGGGTCTGGCAGGCCGGCGGCGTCGCGAGCCGCACCAAGCCGCTCGTCACGCCCGACGACGCGAAGGGAATGAAGGTGCGGGGCGGCAGCCGCGAGATGGACATGATGTTCAAGGATGCCGGCTCCTCGGTGCTCTCGCTGCCGTCGAACGAGATCTACGCGGCCATGCAAACGGGCGCGATGGATGCCGCGCTGACGTCGTCGACGAGCCTCATATCGTTCCGCCTCGAGGAGGTATCGAAGGCCCTGACCAGCGGGCGCGGCAAGTCCTACTGGTTCATGTTCGAGCCGCTGCTGATGTCGAAGCAGGTGTTCGACAAGCTGGCGAAGCCGCAGCAGGACGCGATCATCGCAGTGGGCGCCGAGCTCGAAAATTTCGCCGTCGACAGCGCCAAGGCCGACGACGCGGCGGTGGCGTCCGTCTACGCCAAGGCGGGAGCGAAGGTGGTCGACCTCGACGACGCGGCCCTCGCCAAATGGCAGGCGCTCGCAAAGCCGGTGTGGAAAGACTACGCCGACAAGAACGAGAACTGCGCGAAACTCCTGTCGTTGGCGCAGAAGCTGCTGTGAGCGAAGGGGTGAAGCCGCCGCTCCTGACGGCCGGCCAGCCCTTTCGCCGGAGCGGGGCGCTCGGCGTGCTCGAGCGAGCGCTGGGCGCGATCAACCAGGTGACGCTGTTCTTCGGCATGACCGCGCTCGTCCTGGCGTCGTTCGTCCTGACGTACAGCGTGTTCTCGCGCTATCTGTTCAAGGCCGCCACCGACTGGCAGGACGAGGTCGCCGTGTTCTGCATCGTCGGCGCCGTGTTCCTGTGCGGCGCCTGGGTGCAGGCGCAGCGGGGCCACGTCGGCATCGAAGCGGTCGCGAGCATCCTGTCGCCCCGCGTCAACCGCATCCGCATGATCGCCGTCGACCTGATGTCGCTTGCGTTCTGCGGCTTCTTCGCGTGGAAATCGTGGACGCTGTTCCACGAGGCGTGGGTCGACAAGATGACGACGTCGTCGACCTTCTCGCCGCCGCTCACGATTCCGTACGGCCTGATGGGGGCCGGGATGACGCTGCTCGTCCTCCAGCTGCTGCTGCAGTCGGTCGTGCGCCTGGCGGAGATCGGGGAACGCGAATGAGACGGCGCGCAGCGCCAGGGGTGCACTCATGAGCGTCGCCGCGCTGGGCCTGCTGTTCGGTGCCGTCACGCTGGTCGTGATGTTCTCCGGGATGCCGATCGCGTTCTCGCTGGGCTTCGTCGCCGTGCTCTTCATGGCGCTGTTCATGCCGTCGTCCTCGCTCGACACCGTGACGCAGAACGTCTACGAGGAAATGGCGAGCATCACGCTGCTGTCGATTCCCCTGTTCATTCTCAAGGGTGCGGCCATCGGACGTTCCGACGCCGGCCGCGACCTCTATCTCGCGATGCACGCGTGGATGCAACGCGTACCCGGCGGACTGGGCATCGCCAACGTGTTCACCTGCGCGCTGTTCGCGGCGATGGCCGGCTCGAGCCCCGCGACGTGCTCGGCGATCGGCAGCGCGGGCATACCCGAGATGCGCAAGCGCGGCTACTCGCCCGGCTTCGCGGCCGGCATCATCGCCGCCGGCGGTACCCTCGGCATTCTTCTGCCGCCGTCGATCACGATGATTCTCTACGCGGTCGCCGCCGAGGTGTCGCTCGGCCGGCTGTTCCTGGCGGGCATCGGCCCGGGGCTGCTCCTGGTGGGGCTCTTCTCGCTCTACGCCGCTTTCCGGTTCCGCAAGGAGTTCAAGGCCGCGCACGCCGCCTTCGAGAGCGACGGCACCCGCTCCGCGTACCTCGAGGAGAAGACCTACACGATGCGCGAGAAGGTCGAGATGCTGCCGCGCGTGCTGCCCTTCGTGATCCTGCTGATCGGCGTCATGGTGGCGCTGTACGGCGGCTATGCGACGCCTTCCGAGACGGCGGGACTCGGCGCGGTCCTCGCCCTCATGCTGATCGCCGCCATCTACCACGTCTGGCGGCCGGCACAGGTGAAGCCGATCCTGGCGGCCACGGTCAAGGAATCGACGATGCTGATGTTCATCATCGGCATGTCCCTGCTGTTCTCGTACGTGATGAGCTACCTGCACATCAGCCAGTCGGCGGCGGAGGGCATCGTCGCCATGCACCTGACCAAGTGGTTCCTGCTGGCGGCGATCCTGCTGATGGTCGTCATCCTCGGCTTCTTCCTGCCGCCGGTCTCCATCATCCTTATGACCGCGCCGATCATCCTGCCGCCGCTCAAGGCCGCGGGCTTCGACCTGATCTGGTTCGGCGTGCTGATGACGATCGTGATGGAGATGGGGCTGATTCACCCCCCCGTGGGCCTCAACATTTTCGTGATCAAGAACATCGCCCCCGACATTCCGCTGCGGGACGTCATCTGGGGCGTGCTGCCGTTCGTCGGCCTCATGTTCGTGGCGATCGTGCTGATCTGCCTTTTCCCCGGCATCGCAAACGGCTTCCCCGACCTCGTCATGGGACCGCCGAAGTGATCGCCCGGCCCCTTCCCGCCGCACATCGGGAGCCGGCGCGCGGCGTCGCCGCGCTCACGCCAGGGCACGGCCTCGCGCGGTGCCATATCCCGTCGTCGCGCTTTCCGGCCCGCCCGCCGACACGCGCACCGCGCAGTACTTGAACTCCGGGATCTTGCCGAATGGATCGAGCACCGGGTTCGTGAGCAGATTCGCCGCGGCCTCGTAGTAGCAGAAGGGGACGAACACCGCGCCGCGCGGCGTGCCGTCGTCGGCCCGGGCGCGAAGCGAAATGCCGCCGCGACGCGAGGCGACCGTGATCATGCCGTCGGGCGCGACGCCGAGCGCCGCGAGGTCCAGCGGATGGATCGACGCCACCGGGGTCGGCTCGATCGCGTCGAGCACCTCGGTGCGCCGCGTCATGCTGCCGGTGTGCCAGTGCTCGAGCTGGCGCCCGGTGATGAGGACGAACGGGTACGCCTCGTCCGGCTGCTCGGCGGCCGGGATCACGCGGGCCGGGACGAACCGGCCCCTGCCCGTCGCGGTCGGGAACTGCTCGGTGAACACGACGCGCGTCCCCGGATCGCCCTCCCGTTCGCACGGATAGGTCACCGCGTGCTCGCGCTCGAGCCGCTCCCACGTGATGCCCGCGATCGACGGCATCGCGCGGCGCATCTCGTCGAAGACCTCGCGCGGATGGGCATACGTCCAGTCGAGGCCGAGCCGTCGCGCCATCGCGACGATGATCGCGAGATCCTGCCGCGCCGCGCCCGGCGGCGCCAGCGCCTGCCGGCCCAGCTGGACCAGGCGGTCGGTGTTGGTGAATGTCCCCGTCTTCTCGGGAAAGGCCGAAGCCGGCAGGATCACGTCCGCGAGATAGGCGGTCTCGGTGAGGAAGATGTCCTGCACCACCAGCATCTCGAGCTCGGAGAGCGCCTGCCGCGCATGCGAGACGTCGGGATCGGACATCGCCGGATTCTCGCCCATTACGTACATGCCGCGGATCTTCCCGGCGTGCACGGCGTCCATGATCTCGACGACCGTCAGCCCGGGTCTCGCGTCGAGCGGGCGCCCCCACAGCGCCTCGAATCCGGCGTGCGCGTCGGCGTTGTCGACGCGCCGGTAGTCGGGAAACATCATCGGGATCAGGCCGGCGTCGCTCGCGCCCTGCACGTTGTTCTGGCCGCGCAGCGGATGCAGGCCCGTGCCGGGCCGCCCGACCTGCCCGGTCATCAGCGCAAGCGCGATCAGGCACCGCGCGTTGTCGGTGCCGTGCACGTGCTGCGAGATGCCCATGCCCCAAAGGATCATCGATCCGCGGGACGTCGCGTACATGCGCGCCACCTCGCGGATGATCGGGGCCGCGACGCCGCACAGGGGCGCCATCGCCTCGGGGCTGTGCCCGGCGACGTTCGTCCGGAGCTCCTCGAAGCCGCCCGTGCGGCTCGCGACGAAGCTCCCGGCGACCAGGCCTTCCTCGATGATCGTGTACATCATCGCGTTCAGGAGCGCGACGTCGGTGTCGGGCTTGAACTGCAGAAAGTGCGTCGCGTGCCGCGCGAGTTCCGAGCGCCGCGGATCTGCGAGAATCAGCCGGGTGCCGCGCTTGACGGCATTCTTGATCCACGTCGCCGCCACCGGGTGGTTGACGACCGGGTTCGCGCCGATCAGCAGCACCACGTCCGCCTGCATCACGTCCATCACGGGGTTCGAGACCGCACCCGAACCGATGCCCTCGAGCAGCGCCGCCACGCTCGACGCATGGCAGAGCCGCGTGCAGTGGTCGACGTTGTTCGACCCGAAGCCCGTGCGCACGAGCTTCTGGAACAGGTACGCCTCCTCGTTCGAGCACTTGGCCGACCCGAAGCCGGCGAGCGCACCGCCGCCGTGCGCGTCGCGGATCCGGGCGAGCGTCCCGCCGGCGAGCTCCAGCGCCTCGTCCCAGCTCGCCTCGCGGAAGACGGCGAGCGGGTCGGCCGGATCCATCACGAGATCCGCCGATTTCGGGATGCCCGGCTTCCGTATCAGCGGCTTCGTCAGGCGCTGCGCGTGGTGCACGTAGTCGAAGCCGAACCGCCCCTTCACGCACAGGCGCCCGTGGTTGGCGAGGCCGTCGCGTCCCTCGACGCGGACGATCGTGTTGCCGCTGACGTGGTAGGTGAGCTGGCAGCCGACGCCGCAATACGGGCAGACCGACGCGACCTCCGCGTCGACCGGCGCGAGATAGGCGTCCTTCGCCGGCGCCAGCGCGCCGGTGGGACAGGCCTGCACGCATTCGCCGCAGGCGACGCACGTCGAAGCGCCCATCGGGTCGCCCAGGTCGAAGACGATCTGCGAGTGGCCGCCGCGAAACGCATAGCCGATCACGTCGTTCACCTGCTGCTCGCGGCAGGCGCGCACGCATCGCGTGCACTGGATGCAGGCATCGAGATTGACCGCCATCGCGGGGTGCGAGAGATCGGGCGCGGGCTGCGCGCGCGCCGTGAAGCGCGGCGTGCCAATGCCGAGCCATCGCCGCCAGTGCGCGAGCTCGGAGTCGGGCTTGTAGACGCGCTCCGGCACGTCCGCCACCAGCATCTCGACGACCATCCGTTGCGCGTGCACGGCGCGTGCGGCGGTGCTCGACACGTCCATTCCCGGCGCCGGGGTGCGGCAGCACGACGGCGCCAGCACCCGCTCGCCCTTGATCTCGACCATGCAGGCGCGGCAATTGCCGTCCGGCCGCATGCCCGGCGCGTAGCACAGGTGGGGAATCTCGACACCGTGGCGCTGCGCCGCCTCGAGGATGGTCTCGCCGGCGCGGGCTGCGACCTCGCCGCCGTTCAGCGTGAACCGGATCTCGCCCTCGGTCATTTCAGTTCTTCCGGAAAATAGCGCACGACGCAGGCGATCGGGTTGGGTGCCGCCTGGCCCAGCCCGCAAATGGACGCATCGGCCATCGCCCGCGACAGCTCGTCGAGGAGCGGCAGGTCCCAGGACTTCTGCTCGAGCAGCCCGACGGCCTTCTCGGTGCCGACGCGACAGGGCGTGCACTGGCCGCAGGACTCGTCGGCGAAGAACCGCATCATGCTGAGCGCCGCGTCGCGTGCGCGGTCGTGCTGCGACAGCACGATGACCGCCGCCGAGCCGATGAAGCAGCCGTGCGGCTGCAGCGTGTCGAAATCCAGCGGGATGTCGCCGAGCGATGCCGGCAGGATGCCGCCGGAAGCCCCGCCGGGAAGGTAGCCATAGAACGTGTGTCCCGGCAGCATGCCGCCGCAGTGCTCGTCGATCAGTTCGCGCGCAGTGATGCCGGCCGGCGCGAGATGCACGCCGGGTTTCGCGACGCGGCCGGACACCGAGAACGAGCGCAACCCCTTGCGGCCGCGCCGCCCCTGGCCCGCAAACCACGCGGCGCCCTGCTCGATGATGTCGCGCACCCAATGGAGCGTCTCCATGTTGTGCTCGAGGGTCGGGCGGCCGAACAAGCCGACCTGCGCGACGTACGGCGGGCGCAGCCGCGGCATGCCGCGCTTGCCCTCGATCGACTCGATCATCGCCGACTCTTCGCCGCAGATGTAGGCGCCCGCCCCCCGCCGCAGGTGAAGGCGCGGCAGCGGGCAGGGCGGATCGGCCTCGAGCGCCGCGATCTCGCGGGTCAGGATCACGCGGCACGCCGCGTACTCGTCACGCAGGTAGACGTAGACGTCGTCGATGCCCACCGCCCACGCCGCGACGAGCATTCCCTCGACGAAGCGGTGCGGATCGCGCTCGAGATAGTGGCGGTCCTTGAACGTGCCGGGCTCGCCCTCGTCGAGATTCACCGCCATCATTCGGGGCGCCGGCTCGCCACGCACGATGCGCCACTTGCGGCCCGCGGGGAAACCGGCGCCACCGAGCCCGCGCAGGCCGGAGTCCTCCATCGCCGCGAGCACCGCCTCGAGCGGGCGCTCGCCCCGGTGGCAGGCGAGCAGCGTGCGGTATCCGCCGGCGGCGCGATAGGACGCATAGTCGACGTACCGGGGAATCGCGGGTTCCGTCCGCATCTCCGCGATCGCCGCCACGACCGCGGCGACCGTGGCGCGATCGATCGGGTTGCGGCCGACCACCGCGGCCGGCGCGTGCTCGCAGCGCCCGATGCATGGCGCCCCGATGACGCGCACGTTCGCGCCGCAGGCGCCGGCGACGGCTGCGCGCAGCGCCTCCGCGCCGGCCATCCGGCACGACAGCGTCTCGCAGACGCGCACGGTGATCGCGGGTGGCGGCGTCTCGCCGTCCATGACGACGTCGAAGTGATGGTAGAAGGTCGCGACCTCGTAGACCTCGGTCATCGCGAGGCGCATCTCCTGGGCCAGCGCGACGATGTGCGCCGCCGGGATCGCTCCGCGGGCGTCCTGGATCCGGTGCAGGAACTCGACTAAGAGGTCACGCCGCCGCGGCGCGTCGCCAAGGAGCGACTTCACTTCGGCCAAAGCGCCCGCGTCGACCTGGCGACCCTTGGGATGGCCGCGGCCCCCTCCGCGCTTGCGGATGCCCGAGACGTCGATCACGGCTTTCTGCACGATGCTCCTTCGCTGCCCGCGTGTCGGCGCCGGCCGTCAATCCAGAAAATCGCAGTGCTTCTCGACGTGCGCGGCGAGATCGAGCGAATGCTGTCGCACGAGCCGCTCGGCGAGCTCCGTGTCGCGGCGCTCGAGCGCCTCGATGATGTTCATGTGATCGACGATCGATCGTTCCGCCCGGTCGCTCTGCGAGATCGTCATGCGGCGGATCGCGCGGACGTGGATGAACAGGTTGTCGATGGTCTTGCCCATCAGGTGCGAGCCGGAGAGCCGGATGATCGCCTGGTGGAACGCGATGTTGGCATCCGAGTACTCGTGGATGTGCTCGGTCGGCGTCGAAGTGCGGAATTCGTCGAAGAGCCGGCGCAGGCCCGCGATGTCCTCGTCCGACGCGTTGATCGTGGCGAGCCGCGCCGCCATGCTTTCGAGCGCCGCCCACATTTCGATCATTTCGATGATCTGCTTCCGGGTCTTGCGCACGATGAACACGCCGCGCCGCGGCACCGTCCGCAGGAATCCCTCCTGTTCGAGCAGCGTCATCGCCTCGCGGATCGGCGTCCTGCTCACGCCCAGCGCCCGGATGAGCTCGCGCTCGTCCAGCCGGATCTCCTCGCGCCTCGCGTAGATGTCGGCGTCCATGATCGCCTGCTTCAGTGCCGCGTAGGCCTGGTCGCGCAGGCTGACGTTGCCGTGGATCGGCTGGAGCACCAGCGGCGGTGCCCGTTCTGGCGCTTCGACGCTTGCTGACATCGCTCTTCCTCAGCCTCCGGCCACGGCGAAGCGCGGCGGCGACTCCTCGCGCTCGCGCGTGCGCCGTGCCGCCCCGGCGACCTGCGCGCGCTGCCGGATCAGCGCCAGAACCAGATCGAGCGTCGGCGTGGCCACGCCGGTCAGCCGCCCGAGATCCTGGACGACGCCGACCAGCGGCTCGACCTCCATCGGCCGCCCGCGTTCGAGATCCTGCAGCATCGACATCTTGTGCGCGCCGACGGCGCCCGCGGCGTCGAGCCGGCGCTCGATGTCCACACGCAGGGAGAGCCCGAGCCGCTCGCCGATGGCCCGCGCCTCCAGCATCATCGCGCCGCAGAGCGCCCGCGTCGCGGGATCGGAGGTGATCACGTCGAGCGTCGCATGCGTCAGCGCGCTGATCGGGTTGATGCACAGGTTGCCCCACAGCTTGAGCCAGATCTCGTCGCGGATGTCGTCGCGCACGGGCGCTTCGAGCCCGCCGGCGACGAACAGATCGCGCAGCCGCGCGATCCTGGCGCTCGACCCGCCGGCAGGCTCGCCGATCGGAAACCTGCGGCCATGTTCGTGCCTGATGACGCCGGGGGCGATGACCTCGGTGGCCGGCAGGACGACACAGCCGACCGCCCGGTCGACGCCCAGCACGCGCGCCTGCCGGCCGCCGGGGTCCACGCATTCGCGCAGGCGCCCCGCGAGCGGCCCGGACTCGCGCCCGAAGAACCAGAAGGGCAGGCCGTTGTACGCGGTGACGACGCAGGTGTCGGGCCCGATGAGCGGCGCCATCGACTCGACGGCACCGGGGATCGACTGCGCTTTCAGCGTGATGACGACGTAATCCTGCGGCCCGAGCTCGGCGGGCGTGTCGGTGCACGGAAGCCGCGCGACGCGCTCCGCCCCGTCGATCAGCAGGCGCGCGCCCTGCCGGCGCAGCGCCGCAAGATGCGCTCCGCGCGCGACGAGCGACACCTCGGCCCCCGCCCCCGCCAGCTGGACTCCGAGAAAGCCGCCGATCGCGCCGGCGCCAAAGATGCATACCTTCAACGCTTCTCCTGTTGCGACGTGCAGCCCGTGCCCATGCAGCGGGACGCCACCGGCCGCGCCGCATCTCGGCGCGGCCCCGATACAGCGGCGGGAGAGGCGCGCCCACACGGGCGCGCGGTCCGGCGGCCTCGGCCAAGGCGGGGGAATCGGAAAAAAAGCTTGTTGCTTTCCGTTGATATACTACATACTAAATAAAAAATATTCCAACGACCGGCCGGGGCGGACTGCCATCGGCCGTATCTCCAGGAGGAGAATCCCTTGAACGAACCAGTCGCGGGAACGGCGGATCGTCCGTTGACGTTCAGCCGCACCTTCATCGGGTCCCCGTGGACCCAGCTCGTCATCGGCGTCATCTGCATGGTGATGATCGCGAACCTGCAATACGGCTGGACGTTTTTCGTTCCGGACATCCAGAAGAAGTTTGGCTGGGACCGGGCATCGATCCAGATCGCCTTCACGCTGTTCGTCCTGTTCGAGACCTGGCTGGTGCCGATCGAAGGCTGGTTCGTCGACAAGTACGGCCCGCGGATCGTGATCTTCGTGGGCGGCGTCCTCTGCGGGATCGCCTGGGTCATGAATTCCTACGCCGAGACGCTCGGCATGTTCTACGCGGCGCAGATCATCGGCGGCATCGGCGCCGGCGGCGTCTACGGCACCTGCATCGGCAACGCGCTCAAGTGGTTCCCGGGCCGGCGCGGCCTCGCTGCGGGGATAACGGCGGCTGGCTTCGGCGCAGGCTCCGCGCTCACCGTCGTGCCGATCATTGCGATGATCAAGAACAGCGGCTTCCAGGCCACGTTCTTCAATTTCGGCCTGGGCCAGGGCATCATCATCTGCATCTTCGCGTTTGCGATGTTCGCGCCGAAGCCGGGACAGGTTCCCGAGGTCGTCGCCAGCAGCACCGTGTTCCAGAGCCGGCGCCAGTTCGCGCCGGCCGAGATCATCGGCCCCAACCGCGTATGGATCATCGCGAGCCTGGTCGCCCTGGGCGGCGGGCTCCTGATGTGGGCGATGGGCATGCAGTTCTACATCCCGCTCGCGCTCGCCGCGCTGATCTTCCTCGTCGGCGGCACCATCGTGTGCACGCTGGGTCAGCCGGTGTTCATGCTGATGTACCTCATGTTCGTGATCGTCGGCGCCGGTGGCTTGATCGTCACCGCCAACCTCGCGCCGATAGCGCTCGACCTCAAGGTCTCGACCACACCGGTGAGCCTTCTGTGGATGACGATGCCCGCGTTGACCTTCGCCGCCACCCTCGATCGCATCCTGAACGGGCTGACGCGACCGTTCTTCGGCTGGGTATCCGATCAGATCGGCCGCGAGAACACGATGTTCATCGCGTTCTTCCTGGAAGGCGTCGGCATCTACGCGCTGTACCGGCTGGGCGTGGACCCCTTCTGGTTCGTACTGCTGAGCGGCATGGTGTTCTTCGCGTGGGGCGAGATCTACAGTCTCTTCCCGTCGACCTGTACGGACACCTTCGGTACGAAATTCGCCACGACCAACGCGGGGCTCCTGTACACGGCGAAGGGAACGGCGGCCCTGCTCGTGCCGTATGCGAGCTCGATCCAGAAGTCGACCGGCAGCTGGGACCTGGTGTTCATCATCGCGGCGGGAGCCAACATCCTCGCCGCCGTTCTCGCCGTCGCCGCGCTGAAGCCGTGGCGGCGCAAGGTCGTGGCCGCGAACCAGTAGTTCCCGCGCAGTGCCGGAACGGCGCGCCCGTGGTCGCGCCGTTCCGGAGATTTTCCAAGTCCCGGAGTGCGCCGATGTCCGGAATCGGCGAGTCCGGGCCCGCCGACGGTGTCGCGCGGCAATCGAGGCGGG